>Ga0156135_105_pt1 | contig 75647 bp, 54 predicted proteins | sample RifCSPlowO2_02_FD_107788 | JGI IMG/M metagenome (GOLD analysis project Ga0156135, IMG submission 107788) | Candidatus Levybacteria bacterium RIFCSPLOWO2_02_FULL_37_18
AGGAGCCATTATATGATCCTTTCAATTACCTTTAACCGTCCTGTATGTATCGCAACCTAGACATCCTGGTAACTGTCTGTTAAGCGAAATTTAAACTGTCCATTAAAAACGAAATTTCAAATATCTCTTTAATCGTCATTGCGAAGGATAAAAATAGATTAGGCCTATCAGGATAGGCCTTTTGATATTCAGAGGCGTTTTTTAATTTTTGCAGGCATCCCTACTGCCAAAGAATTGCTTTCAATATCTGTTAAAACGACGGCATTAGCCCCAATTTTTACATTATCGCCTATGGTTATAGCTCCTAAAATTTTTGCTCCACTTCCGATCATAACGTTGTTGCCAACTGTTGGATGGCGTTTTATCCCATACCCTTTATCTAAACTTCCGTTTCGGTTTCCCATTACGACACCTGAATAAACAATGACGTTATCGCCAATCTCTGCAGTTGATCCTATCACTACCCCCATTCCGTGATCGATGAAAATGCTTCCTTTTATTTTTGCAGCAGGGTGAACTTCTATACCTGTTAAAAATCTTCCAAACGAGGACAAAATTCTTGGGAGTATCGGAATTTTTAAAACATACAAAAAATGAGAAAAGCGATACAACCAAATTGCATGTAAACCGGGATAGGTAAGAATTACTTCCAGAATGTTTCCAAAGGAAATCCGCACAGAGGGATCATGTCTAAAAATAACAGCAACATCAGAAACTAATCTTGAATTGACAAACCGACCTCCTCAAAGAGGAGGTAGATATACCTATGTTTATTTTTATCACCTCCTCACAACAAAAAACCTCCAAAAATGAGGCTGTAATCATTGCAAGCCTCCCTAAGAAAGGGTGTTTGTGCAACAAATATAAAACTCATTTCCACAATAAAACAATATCACAGGTTATTTCTATTGTCAAATATTGTAACCTGCTCTTGTCCGGTGTCCAACACATGGCATACAGTTTCTCCGCTATGATTATGGTTTCTTTGTAAATAAGGTTCTAGAATTGCTTAGAGATTTAAATATCAGAACAGTTTTTCTATTTTCTCTGCCGGGCGCTCAATAGACTCTTTTGTTTTATGGCCTTTTACCTCTTCCAAAACAGATTTTTCAACTTTATCTTTTTTATCTTTTATTTCTTTTAGTTGGTTTTTTATCTTCTTTTCTTCATCCTTTTTTGAAAAAGATATTAAAATTTTATCAGATTATTCAGACATTCGAGAGTTAAGAGACTTAATTTTACTTTTAGTTCCAAGAATTGGATCAATGCTTGATATAACACGCCTGTCAAGTGAGCTTGGTATAGATAGGATTAAAATGTATAGATTTCTTAAGTTTTTGCAAGGAACATTTTTTATAAAACTTCTACCAAGATTTAGTAAAAGTATAGACCGAGCAGTTGCAGGAGGCAAGAAAGTTTATTTTACAGACACAGGAATATTAAATGCTATTGGAAAAGTAAGCGAAGCGCAAGTATTTGAAAATGCTGTTGTCAATCAATTATCGGGTTATGGTACGGTAAGTTTTTATAACAAGCGTAATACTGCAGAAATTGATGCTGTCTTAGATAAGAATACTGCTTTTGAAATAAAGCTAACTGGAACAGGGCAATATCTTGCCAAGTTGACTAAGTTGTCAGTTGATCTTGGTATACCCCAAGCCTTTGTAATCTCAAAGAAATTCCAAGAAAGACAAGGTTTCTTATCGCCGGTAGTGTTTTAGCCGCTTAACCGGTTTTGGGCTGCCTTTGGTAATCCATTCGAGGACCAATCCCCAAACTTCCAGAGGACGGTTGCAGTAAAAATAATGAGGGCAAAGCCAATATATTCGAGGTATTGGGGAAGATACACAAGTACAACTTGTGAATTTCCAATTTCCAATTTCCAATTTCCAATAAACCAGCCGTTAGACCAACCGTTTACAGTTACATGTTCTTTGATTTCACTCCCAAACAAAAAGGGGAAGAGATGCTGAAGCGAGTTCAGCATGACAAAGGATTTGTTAGTGATTTGATATGCCTTCCAACCTTCATCGTATGCTTGCGAAAGCACAATATAGGAAGGCTTGCAGCATCCGGGAAGTGTATACGTAAAAAGGTTTTGCTTATTGAATTTGACAGGCATTTTGTTTGACTGCACATGATTCTGATTGTAAGAAGCGTTCACAAATCTCATATGGACAAGTGTTTTTTGGGGAAATGGGAAGAGATCGAAAGAATCAATGGTAGATTTGGCAATTTCTGTACCCATGGATTTTATGATAAAGTGAAAAGCATATCCCTGGCCATATTCTTGGGATTTGGGTATCACTATTGTTGCAACGGGTGTATTTTTGGGAAATCGAATTTCTAAGTCAGATCCCACGCTGGGGTAGTTGTCGAAATAAAAGCTTAAAGGAATACCTGAAATGTATTTTGTTTTGGCAAGCAAGATATATGTACCTTGATGAAATAGATTATTGTTATAAAACATGAGTTGGTTGTTGTCGCTTTTTGCCTCAAAAACCAACGTGTTTCCCTGAGGAGTAATTCTGGCATACGAGTCCTTACTTTTGTATGAGTTGAGTTCGCTTTTGTTTTTTTGGAGTACATAAGCTTTGTTTTTGACAATATCAACGCTAGTAAGATTGCTTTTAATTTTTTCCACGCGTATTTGTATTGTTTTAAGAGAATCCGGCAATGCAAGCAAAATTGGTTGTCTTTTGATTTCAGTTGTATCTATGGTGAGAGTTTCTTTTCTTCCGTTTTTATCTTCGAGGGTAATACTATTGGTTTTATTGTTTAAAAGATACACAAAACTTTGGGATTTACCATCAACTTCCTGATGTGTGTCTTTAAAAACGATTTTTTCCGGCTGGAAAATAAAATCAGGCTCTAAAATAAGCGGGTCTTCTCGGATAAGAATAGATTGGTTATTAATATATATTGTTCCCAGGGTTGGAGTAAGCACGAGTTTTCCATCTGTAATTTTTACAGATACAGGTAAAAGAAACTCGCTCTCAAAAAGAGACGGAATCTCAAGCAGCTGATTTTTGGTAACGTTGCCTGTTTTTGTTCTCGGAGCAAAAGTTAAAGACTTAGTATTTTGAGTAACCTCAAAATCAAGATTATCCTGGCTATTCACACTTGCTAGAGAAGAAAACAAGTAAGAAACATTGTATCGAGAAGCCTCAATATAATTTTGGGGACTAAGACTATCTTCTCGTTTAAATGAAAACAAAGGATTAACTTTTAAGGTTTTGGCTTCAAGCGAGTAGACAGGAGAAGTACTGGTATTTTTTTTGTAAATGAGAATTTTGCCGAATTCTTTTTGCTTTGACACATGTGGATTTGTGTCAAGAAAATTTCGTAAAGTTGAATAATCTATTGAAGGTTTTAACAAAATATCTTGCAGATACCCATCTACGAGAAGATAGGAAACGTCGTATTTCTGTAAAACTGTGTTTAATAAAGCTTGGTCTTTGGTATTTAAAGCGTAGGAAAACTCATTGTAAAATTGTTCGTTATACTTACTCCACTGGTCAAACGCTCGTTCTAGAATTGGTTGCTTTAATCCAAACCACAAAAAACCAGAGCCCCTTTGCCCCCAGGTTCGATAGTGCCAGGGCCAGAAAGTGTGAGCAGGTAAAAGGGCAATGCGTTTGTTTTCATCAATAGAATTAAAATACGAAAAAAGGAGCTTGTATTCTTTTGGTACGTGTACTTTTAAAAGTGGAGAAAAAAAGTTTCCCAAAAAAGCTGGATAGGCAATAAAAATAATGCTTGCCAATATACAGAGTAAAAGTACTTTTTGTTTGAGAGTGTTTTGTTTTACGAGCGCTAGAATTCCTTCTAAAAATAGAAAAGAAAAAGAAAAAACAAAGGTGATTATAAACTTGGTAAACGGAAAGCGAAAGCTTTCGGCAAAAATTGGAAAAGCAGATCGTAAAGCAGTATTAATCTGTTCCAAAATAGGCGTGTTGGTTGCCAGGAAAAAACCTGATGTTAATAATATGAATAAAAAAGGATACTGAGTTTTATTTTTGCTTTTTAAAACAGAGATAATTCCAAGAAAAGTAATACCTATAAAAATGATTGAAATAGTTTTGTAAGGAATTGAGGAAACGTGATTTCTCCATGCGTCCATAAAATACACGTTTGACTTTTTATTGGTGTCATATTCAATTGAATCAATCATAAATCCTTTTAAAGAAAGCACATTATTTAGATCACCATGCACCTTGTTATATAAAAACATTTCTTCCGAGGAAAATTGGTTAATATGTGAGTTTAAAATATTAGGAGAATTATATGGTATTGAATAAAGATAAGGAAGAAGCCAGAAGCTGTTGGCAATAAAAAAAACAGTCAAAAGCTTTAGGAATGATTTTTTGTTTTTTGTCATAAAAATAAGGGAAAAAAGAGTAAGAGTTGTAGTTATAAATGTCGTTGGGACAAAAGCCTGGGGAGTAGAAAGAATTGACGTAATAAAAAATACTAAAAGAGATTTCTTACTTCTTTGTTCAATAAAATTTATACCGGTTAGAAAAAGCCAGGGGAGAAAAGCAAACTGAAATGAAAATCCTTCAAACGGAGCAAAAAACTGCTGGATTGTGCCAATATTAAACATGTAAAAAAGTGCAGATAAAAACGCCAGATTTTTTGTGTGGTATTTTTTGGCAAGATAATACATGCCCAAACCGCCAAGAAAATGAAGAAAAATATTAACAAAAAACCGAATACTAGCCTGGGGCAAGACAAAAGTTAAGCCGAAAATAAAAAAAGAATGGATAAGATTTGCAATATGGGATTGGCCGTCAATAAGACCTAATCCTCGGTAATCCTGCCAAACGCCGGTAAGATTTCTTTGAATATCAAGTCCGATATTGAACTCAGGGAGCAAATTATCCCAGCCAATAAGAAACGTTGCCGGTTTATAGTTTGTAAAAAACAAGACACAAGAAATAAGGCTTAAGAAGATTGGATATATTGATTTTTTAAATAAGTTCATTTCAAAGATTCTGAATCAAGTTCAGAATGGCATCGATTATGTTCAGAATGATGGCAGGCACATAGTATACTATATATTATAGGATATTTACAATTTAGTTGTTGGTTTGGAAAAGGGGAATAGATTGAAGTTTATTGAGTTTTATATTTTGCAAGATAGACTGATAGGAGATAACATTTCGGCAAAGCAAGTAAACAAAAAGCAAGGCTTTTTCAGGCATAGAAAAGACAACTATGCTTTGCAGAATTGTTACTATAACCTGTTTAAAGCTTGGTTTGTAGCCAAGTTTAGCAATAAATGATTTTTTAATAGACAGGGTTGACATAAATTTCTTTTTAATATGGGTAAATGTGTCATTTTTCCCATGTAACCTGTAAAATAATAAAGGTTCCTCAAGATTTGCAAACTTTTTCCCCTCAGTCATGTATTTAAAAAACGTCCAATACTCATTAAAGCAGGGAAAGGCAATGTCATAAAACTGTTCTTTTTGACCTTCACTTCGAAACATAATAGACGGGTGAATAATACAGTTGTATAAAAAGTATTGGTTGTAAATTTCGTTATGAGTTGTAGGATTATGTTTTTCTCCGATATTATTGCCGTCTCTATCTATTACATAGGCTTGGGTACCGACTAAGAATATGTCTTTGTGAGCTTCTAAAAACTCAACTTGTTTTTCTAGTCGTAAGGGGCTGGCTATATCATCCGCATCCATTTTGGCAATATAAGTTCCTCTGGCTTGTTTGATAGCTGTGTTTGTGGCACAATCTCCGCTTTTGTCTAAGGTTTTTGAAAGGTAGATTACACGGATTTTGTTTGGATAACGCTTTTGATAAGACTCAATAATCTCACGAGAGTTGTCTTTTGAGTGGTCATCAACAATAACAAGCTCGAAGTTTTGATAGGTTTGGGAAAGTATGCTTTCAATTGCATCCGCGACAAATAACCTGGCATTATATACAGGCATTACGACTGAAACTAAAGGTAATTTATTTTCCATAATTGTCATGCTGAACTTGATTCAGCATCCCATCAGGAATAGATTCTGAAACGAGTTCAGAATGACATCTGATTTTTCTTCCGTTAAGCCAAAATGGACAGAGGGTAATCTGCCCATTTTGGCAATAAGTTCGAAAGAAAGTTAGAAAACTCTAACTCTCTTTATTATTTACCAGAAAAAGTTTGGACATCCCAACCTCTTCCTGCTACTTTAGAAGCGTCAGCTTGAGATCTGATATAAATTACATCAGGTGGTTTTGGTAAATGATCGCGTGCCGCTACTTCTTGTCCCATCTGAACCCAGCGAGCTTCATCTTCTTGAGATACGTGCCAGCCTGATCCGGCAACGCCTTTAACTTTAACTACCATTCCTGGCGCAACTGCGAGAGCAAAGACTGAATTTAGGTCTTTTCCATCCCAGCCTTGAGCAAATGTCCATTGTGCTCCATCTCCAAGTGGAAGTTCTGGACCAGTTATGGTATTGAAGTGATCTTCCGATCCCCAAACAACACCTGTTGATTCGATCTTGACTCCTGATTTGGTGCAGTTTGCCGTCCTGTTCATTGCGTCTTGGATAGATGCAAAGTCAGGATTTTGTGAGAATGCTCCGGGAAATCCGGCTGCTTGCAATTCATTTACCGCGTCAGCAAGCTTCTTACTAGTACCACATTTGACAACATCTGGTTGAGAACCAGTTACTGCTGGCACTGTACCTGTTGGCGCTGTTACTTCTACTGGTTTTGGTGCTAACAACGGTCGTAAGGGTGCTGGATTGATACGTGTCCGGTCTACTTCTTGACATACGTCTTCTCCATTTTTGTTTCCGACTACAGCTACCAATAAGTCAATTGCATCAGGAACAATTCCCATTCTTGCAGATTCACGTTCGATTTCCTTCATTTGTCTAGCTTCTTCTGCTAAACCTACTGTTATTTGGTCCTCGAGGGTTGTTGCTCCGGTAGACTTACTTTCTACGTGAATTGGGTTCGTTATATCGGCTCCAATTCTTACTCCATCTTGTCCGGCTACCAACTCTACGACTGGAGGCATATTTGTTCCACCAATTTCTAAACCACAAGCATTAACTCTGAAGACAAATGGTTGTCCACCAAAAGAGACCACGTCTCCAGCTTGTAATTCATTAAATTGAACATGAATAGTGCCGTCTGGATTGACTGATTCCTTCCAGCGAGGTCCATCAGCTTGAGCAACTCCTGCTCCTGGTGTATGCAAAGCTGCTAATGTCGCGCCTACTGTTGCTGCTCTTATTAATCTTTCTTTAATTCCTGCCATATATTTCACCCCCTTTCATTCTAAAAATTCTAAATCCTAATATCGAAATCCGAAACAAATTCAAAATTCGAATTATCAAATGTTTAAAACATTTTGTATTTTTAACATTTGATATTCTTTCGGATTTCGTGCTTTGGTATTCGGATTTATGAATTCTTGTTTGTTTTCTTTCTTAATAGATATCCTGCCGCGCCAAGAGGGAAGAGAGCGAGAAGGGACAGTGCCTCAGGTCCTGTTGGAGGAGTAACTTGTGCTTTGGGAAGAGGGAACACTTCTTTCCCTCCCTTGGTTTGAGCCGGTAATACTTTTTTTTCGATACAAAATTGCGCGTTATCCTGGCTTGTTTGTCCTTCGGACGAAGCAGAAGTTTGGTTGACAACGCAGACTGTTCCTTGGTCTTGCGGTAGTTGAGAAGCCGGCGCAATTTTTCCCTGAACCGGGAAGGTTTTGGATTCATTGGGATTTAAAGAGTCGATTTTAAAGCTAAGGGTTTTTGTATTTTTGTCAAAGCTTCCCATGCCGGTGACAAATTGTACAAATTGAGGGAAAATATCTTTTACTTCTATATTAGAAAGTTTTGTCCCACCATTGTTGGTAACTACTAATCGGAAAGGAACTACATTCTCGGGCGCATATTTTGGATCATTAACACCCAAAGAATCTACCATTTCGTTTGTTTTGGGATTTGCGACTGTTTTATTAATGGCTAAATTTCCCGAGGTAACGCAGGTTTGTCCTCCGCCGTAGACCGGAGTACACGTAGTTGTGCCGGCTGCAAATGTAAAGCTTGTTGATAAGAGAAATAAAGAAAGGAGACTGCCCGCGAAAAAATACTTTTTCATAAAAAACAAGAACAACACAACTTATCGTTCTAGGAAATAGGCAGTTGAAATGCATTATATATATACTATATAAGCTATGTCAATACCTTTTTGTAGGCTCTTATAATTTCTTACAATTCTCTTACTCCAGAATAAATCAGCCTGTCGTAGTTAATGTCATTTGTATATGTACTATATATATAGGTTTTAAGTATTCTTTTATTGAGAAGCCGTTTTTAGATGTATTGGCTTTACCAAGTCTGACTTGGCTTCGCCGAGTTTACACTGAGCTTGTCGAACGTGCTCGCAATGACAATTCTAAGATTTAGTGTCCCACTACTAATTTGAGCCTATCCTAGTTAAGGTGTCCCAAGTCAGGAGATAATCTAGAATTCAGAGTTTAGAATTAAGAACTAAATGTATAATGTTGCATTCTTACGTGAATTTCGCGGTTGTCATTCTGGTAAGTCTCGCCGAAGGCGACGCAGAATGACAATGGTATTTTAGTAATTTAGCTATATCATTTACTACTACGGTCGTATTAATTTGTGATATATATAAAAAGCGGATTTTAGATGATTTTATATTCAATTTATACTCAATTGTTTATTTGTTGTTTATTTGTCACGAGTTTCGCGCTTTGTCATAATACCACTTCCATGTCATTCCCGCCTTCGCGGGGATGACAAAGGAGCCTAAGAGGTCAGTCTTCTAATATGATTATTTTTCGATCGACCCAGCTCAGCTGGGGAGTCGAGAAGTTCTCGACTTCACTGCGTTACGCTCGAACAATACCATTTGTGTTAGAAGTGTGACCCGTTACCTTATTTTTTCCATATTGACAAACACAGGGGAATGTGGTGTAATACACACGGTTAAGCGCTTCTGGAGGAAAATTTCCACACTATTGATTCTAAAATATACATTATTTATTTCATGGTGAAATCTTCCTAACTCAAAACTCACATGTCAAAAATCAACCCCGATCAAATCGGGACCAAAACCAAACCAACAGAAAAAAATACAACTCCTTCCAAAGTAGAGAAGATTATTGGCGAACCAAAGGTACCACAAGAAGTAAGTTCGCAGCAGAGTTCAAAACAGAGTTCAAACGAAGATTTAGGTGATAGTTCGTATGGGAGAACACAAAATCGCATGTATTCCAATGATGTGTTATCAAGAGAGCAGAATACCGAGCCGGTTGTAGGTATTTTAGATATCCAGCCGGAAGGCCATGGATTTTTACGGCCTAAATTTATTCCTTCTTCAAGAGACATTTACATTTCTCAGTCACAAATTAGAAGATTTTTGCTCCGTCCGGGAGACTCGGTAGCAGGAGTAGCAAGGCCACCCAAAGACACGGAAAGGTATTTTGGGCTTTTAAAGGTTGAGACAGTAAACGGAATTCCCGCAGATGACTCTTTTAAACGGCCTCACTTTGACGATCTGACGCCAATTTATCCAAAAGCTCAAGTTGTTTTAGCCACAGGCAAAACTCCTTTATCAACCAGAATTTTAGATTTAGTTTCTCCCATTGGATTTGGTCAAAGAGGCATGGTTGTGTCTCCGCCAAAAGCCGGTAAAACAACGATTTTAAAAGAAATCGCTGCCGGAATTTCCCAGAATTTTCCCAAAGCGCATTTAATGGCAGCATTAATAGGAGAGCGACCGGAAGAAGTAACCGACATCTCACAATCTGTCAAAGGAGACGTGGTAGCGTCTAATTTTGACGAGCCGCCGGAAAGTCAAACCAGGGTCGCGGAAATAACCTTGGACAGGGCCAAGAGACTGGTAGAAATGGGAATTGACGTGATTATCCTGCTTGATTCTATTACACGGCTTGCCCGGGCATATAATCTTTCCATTGCTCCTTCGGGTCGTACTTTGTCAGGCGGATTTGATCCTGCTGCGTTATGGCCGGCAAAGCGGTTTTTTGGCGCAGCCAGAAACTGTCAGGAAGGCGGATCTTTAACTATTATCGGTACTGCTTTGGTTGAAACCGGTTCGCGCATGGATGATTTGATTTATGAAGAATTTAAAGGTACGGGAAACATGGAACTTCATTTGGACAGAAAACTGGCAGACAGAAGAATTTTCCCGGCAATTAATGTAGAAAGAAGCGGTACCAGACAGGAAGAATTAATTTTATCGGAAAAAGATTATAAGCGGATTGTAACCATGAGAAGAATGCTTGACATGCTGGGTTCGGACGAAAGGACGCAAATGTTAATTGACAGGCTTTCCAAAACAGCCACAAATGAGGAATTCCTCGAGGGACTTGGGAAAGAATAATATAAAATTTCTAAATCCTAAATCCTAATGTTCTAACGTGTAACTGTTCACGCTTCCGACACGATCTCGTCATCCTGAGCGTAGTAAAGGATCTATTCGGTAAAAGATTCTTCTGCTTTCAGTCTCAGAATGACAGTTTTATGTTAGAACTGTGACCTGTTACTCTAACGTAATTTATTTGACTTTCTTATCAAATCTTGCTACTCTTTAAGCTCCCATGTTTTCCAAATTTAAACTTCCAAAGATTGAGTGGCCTGCTGTATTAAATGTATTGTCTCTCTTTTCAAGCTTTCTATTTTACTATTGGAAGAAAAGAGTCCTAACCGCTTCGATTGTTTTTGAGAAAAACAAAAACGTGGCGGTTAGGTTTTTTATCATGAAGCGGGGTCGGTACAACCGGCCGTTTTTGCATATTACCACCATGATTGTTTTGGCAATCGGCGTTTTTATTGCTCCTTTTTTAGCAGACACCTATCCGGTGTTTTCAACAGGTTCTTCAACGTTTGCGTTTTCAACATTAAATAAAGCAGAATCTATAACAGTTGATTCACAAGTTTTTTCAACCAATGTTTCGCAAAAACCCAGGGATAAGATAGAAACGTATATAGTACAAAAAGGAGATACGCTTTCGACAATCGCCAAGAAATTTGATATATCGGTCGAAACGATTAAATGGGCAAATGATTTAACAGATGATGACTTAACAGTAGGGGATACTTTAAAAATTTTGCCGGTTACAGGAATATCTCATAAGGTATCAAAAGGAGATACAGTATATACAATTGCTAAAAAATATGACATAAATCCGCAGCTCATCGTTGATTTTCCATTTAATGAGTTCGCAAACCCGGAGACATTTTCTTTAGTAGAGGGGCAGATCGTTATAGTCCCGGAGGGAGTAAAGCCGTCAGAAAAGCCTGTATTCAGGAGACAAACGTATGTAGTCCAAGGACCAATATCAATCTCTTCTGCAGGATTTACTTGGCCTTTGCGGGGAGAAATCAGCCAGTTTGCCGCGTGGTATCACATGGCTTTAGATATTACCTCACCTGTTGGTACGCCAATTGTTGCAGCTCAGGATGGGAAGGTCGTTAAATCCTTAATTGGAGTATGGGATGGAGGATATGGGACAAGTGTTATGGTAGATAATGGAGAAGGGTATTCTTCTTTGTATGCGCACTTGTCAGGAGTTAGCGTAGATGTAGGAGATACCGTTGTAGCGGGAAAGACAGTTTTAGGCTGGGTTGGAATGACAGGGAGAACTACAGGTCCTCATGTCCATTTCGAAATCAGCCGCAATGGAGTCTTAGTTAATCCAATGTCGTACCTACAGTAGCATACAGTATAGAGTATATGGTATTATAGTATATAGCAAATAAAATCTTGTTCCCGAATACAATATACTTTATACCCGATACTCTATACTCGTTTGGGCCTGTAGGTAAACGGCATACCGATACATTCGCATTGTATAATTCCGAGTTCAATTCTCGGCAGGTCCACGGGCCGTTAGCTCAGTTGGCAGAGCGTTCGCATGGCATGCGAAAGGTCACCAGTCCAAATCTGGTACGGTCCACCATGTCATAATTCTTCTAGTATTTTCTTTAAGGCTTAATATGGAGTGAGGTAGGTTTTGTTAGATTTTCTTCTGTTTTCTCCATTCTCTGAGGCTAAATCACCCTGATGGACAGTATCTATCTTGATATACCCTGGACTTTTCCTCTTTCACCTTTCCTTAACTTTCTGAAATTAAACCTCACTAAAACTTCCTTAACCCATTCATACTTTTGTTTCTTGGAACCTCCTGAAAACTTGACAGGAGGTATTCCATTTAAGAATTTCCCCAGAGCATTAAAGTCATTTAAGTTTGTATCAATCATAGTAATATTCATAACCTATGATTTTACAAGACCTTAGCTTCTACATGCTCATCTTGCATGAGACAAGACTTCTTCTTGCTATTTTCATTTTTATTATATATAATACATTTTGGATGAACCAGCTTCTTTCGTCACCGCTCTGATTTTTGAGATGGTAGACCAAAAAGAGATATGGAATCAGAGGAGGTGAGAAACTAATTTACAATTTTCAATTTACAATTTTCAAATAAATTTTGAATTTTGCATTTTGAATTTTAAATTTACTTCATGGCTTTTCAAGATCAAACATTACAATGCCGAGATTGCGGCAAACAATTTACCTGGACAGCTTCGGAACAAGAATTCTATCAGCAAAAAGGTTTTCAAAACGCTCCGGTCAGATGTCCTGATTGTAGAACTTTAAAAAAGGCTCGAATGAACAATCAAGACCGACCACGAGAAATGAATGAGATAACATGCGCGGAGTGCGGAAGAAAAGACACAGTACCGTTTGTACCGCGAGGTGACAGACCGGTACTTTGTCGAGATTGCTTTAGAAAAGGAAAATAAAAAGGGTTTAATCGGATCCCGTTCTACATTGCAAGACCCGCTCAGCGAGTCTTGTTACTTTAGTTGAGAGTTTATTTTCTTTCGCTAAGTGAAAGTCGGCTCCGAATCTAAATAAATATTCAAGATTATACTGAGCCGACTTTCAATTGTCTTGCAAGTGGAAACAGGATCCTTATTTATTTGTAGCGGATTTAGTAGACGTAAGAGCAGGAATGGCAATCGGAGGTTTTTTCTCCGGCAATTGAGTAGTTGGTTTGTTTATCCCCAGCTTGTCTGTTGGTTTCTCAGCTGCTTTTTTCGCTTCTTCTGCTTGAGTTTTTCCCGTTTGAATCTTTTTTTCTACGCTGTCAATTTCCACTTGAATTTTGGAACTATTGGCAGTATCAGAGGCAACTAATGTCTTAACGGTTTTATATTGCGTTAAAGCTTCCTCTAAATCGCCTTTGCTTTCTAATGCATGGCCTAAATTGTAATAACCGTTTGGCAGGTCCGGTTTTAGAGAAATTGCGATTTGGAATTGTCTTTGGGCATTATCCCATTGTCCAAGCTGGTAATAGACTCCGCCAAGGTAGATATATTGCTGCGGGTTATTTGAATCTAAAGCTTGTGCTTGTTGAGAAGCGAGTATCGCAAAGTTTTCCGCGCTCTGACCAAAGCCGATTAGGCTTCTGTAGATAGAGGAAAGATTTTCCCAGTTTTGCGAAGTTTTGGGAGAAAGACTAGTTGCTGTTTTAGCCGATTCAATTGCCTGTTGGATGAGCCTGTAAATAGTAGCTTGGGTTTGCGTATTGTCACTGCTGCCTTTTTGCTGGTTAGCTATAAATGCCGCCACGGCTATATTGGTTTGCGAGAATACCCGGTAGTATCCGTCTCTGTACGGAAAGAGTTTGATAGCACTGTTTTGATAATCATATGTTTGAGAACCGAGGTTTTTTGAAGCCGCAACGACCGATTTCTGAAACAAAACATCCGAGGCAACATAGAGATAGGTATAATATCCAAGCGCCAACGAAACTCCTGCCAGCAGTAAAAAAAATACTGCCGGGAGGAATTTTCCTCTTTCTTGCGGTTTTGAGTCCACGTTTTCGATAGCAAACATTCCCCTTTTTAAAGCTACAAAATATATTTCTATGTCAAAAATACTCTGAGGATTTGTTCCTATTGCTGCTTCGGAAACGGCAAAAAGCCCCAAAATGACAAAAAAGAGCGTAATAATAGTCGGCGAAAACGGCAAGACAAGACTTGCCGCCAATAAGAGAAGGAGAGACAAAGAATATGGATTTTTAGAATAATTTCCTCCGGTGAAATACCCAAGGGGATGTGTTGTCTTAATGACTTTTACGGCGATATATAGAAATGATACAAGTCCTAATACTCCGGTAGTTGCTAAGAGTTCCAAGACAAAACTTGAGGACCGGTAAAACGTTAAAGACCACATATTTGGATTTAGATTAAACTGTGCTTGTTTAAATTTGGTAAAAACGCTGGCAAACGTGCCGAATCCCGATCCGAATAAAAATCCTTGAAACAATCTTTGAGAATCCTGAGAAATAGAAGCAAAAGCGGTCTGAAAACCGGTTGAGAAGGGAAGGATAAGTGCTTTTTGCGGGAAAGCCAAAGCATACAGCGTAACACTTGTCCCGATAAGCGTTAGAAGTGTAGTGATAGCCAGCAATAAAAATTGCGGATCTTTTATTTGCTTTTGGAGATTTTTGATGTTTGTCTTTCTTATTCCATCAGGAAAAAGCATGGGAAAGAAGAATATTCCCAAAGCCAAAGTAATTACTAAAAAGAGAGCCTGATCGATAAGTGATCCAAACGGGCTGAAAAACTGGGTTTTGGTGTAAGAAAGCGGCAGTATATAGATTTTAAAATAGGAAAACGTGATAATAACAGAAACAACGCTGCTTGCTGAAAGGAGTACTAAAATCGAAAAAATCGCGTCAAATTTAGTCCTGAGATGATTTACAATAGCAAAGAAAAGAAGGACTGAAAAAAGAAACGGAAACAGGCTAATAATAGAATCAATTCTATTGGGTGAGAAGAAAGCAGAAACGGCGACAAAAAGAGTAAAGAGTAAGACCGGTACGTCAAAAAATGTCCTTCGAATCCTTACTGTCCCATCCTGAATCGATTTTAGTCCGATAAGAAGAATTCCCAAAAGAGAAGCAAAAGCAAGGAGAGTTTGTTTTGGCACGCTAAAAATGTCTGTGGTTTGGTTGGTCAAAATAAGCGGAAAGCCGATTAAAAATATGCCTAAAACAGCCAAAGAAACAAGATGTAAAGTAGAAAAATTCTTTAGTTTTAATTTCATGTTTTTGAGTGTATATTTACTGTAACAACGAAAAAATATCTTGTCAATAGATCGAAATATAACAAAGTTGTCATACCCGCTGACATTAAACAGGTTTAATCTATGCGCCAGGTAAAAAGCTGATAAGCATGTTCCGCCGGTTAAGAAAAATGAGCTAGCAAATGATGCACTAAAAAAAAGCTGTAAAATTGTAATCTGGTGTGGTAGCAAGATAGCCTTATTATTAAGGCTATACATGGTATCCCCAAACCTGTAATGCTCTATGCCAGGCATTTTTGACAGTTTTGGGCAGCGATAACTTAGGGAAATAACTAACGATTTCAGAAATTGTTAGGTACTTAAAAATATCTTGGTAATGGGCATGGGTAAGTATACGGCCAATAATCCACCTTTTTTCTACTTCATTTTTGCCATTGAGGATGGCATGAATTTGTGCATCGTTCCTTCCAGAATGACACTATACAAGTCTTTCCAATTCGGATTCATACCTTCAACTAACTGGTTTTTCTTCCTTCTAACAAGGTTTTTAATAGTTTTTTCTCTTGCAATGGCAATCATGGGATGTTCTGCTACTTCGTAGTAAACAAGCTTGTTAATATTGTATTTGCTGGTGAATCCATTTGCTACTTTATTTTTGTGTTGCCAAACGCGTTTTATAAGATTATCGGTCATTCCGTTATAAAGTGTGGTGTTTGTTTTGTTAGTCATAATATAAACATAATATTGTTTAGACATATGTTAGATTCTATCGTGGTCGTTGCCACTCCAGAATGACAAAAATATTAAGGCGCACCAGTAGATGGGCCAAATTCTGACAGCCCCCTCCTATATTAAACTCTAATCTCTAAACACTAAATTCTAAACAATATCTAAATTACAATTTTTAAAATACCAAATTATTTTGATTTTTCTACAATTGAACCAAATATTTTCATCAACTCTAATGATTCACTAATGAGATCTTCTTGTTCTTTTGCATTTTCTGATGAAGGTTCTGTTAATCTTAACCATAATCTAGATTCTTTAGTTTCTTTTTTACAAATTTTTACTCTTAAAACAAAGTCTTTTTTACTTAAAGATTCATTTGCTTCTATATAGTTGGCAGCCTGAGAACCTGAAGATCTAGTGAGTTGTTTTCCATATTCTATGTTAGTCATTGTTCTAGGTAGTTTTTTAACATACTCCCGCACTCTGTGAGCGAACTTAAATGTCCTTTCTTCCAAATCATATGGTTTGTTATTTATAGTTTGTGTCATTAGTATTTGTTTCGTATTTAGATATTAGTATTTAGAATTTTCATCCTATGGAGCTCCTGTATTCGGGCCGAAGCGGACAGCACCATCATTCATAAGGAGTTTTATTTGGGTTGCGGTGAGGGCATAGTTGTAGATTCTGGCATCATCAATCTGGCCACTCATATAGCTTGTGGTAGTAATAGTTCTTGCACCAATTAACAAGTTTCCTGTGTCTGAGGTGGGGACTGTTCCGCTAAAACTTGCTGAAGCGACTTGCTTTCCATCCAGAAAAACTTTTAGGGTTGACCCATCAAGAGTACATAGCCCATGATACCAAGTGTTGTTGGATGAAATTACTCCAGTGGCTGTCGCAGTAACATGAGCTGATCCATTAAATACCTGACACACGAGATTATTAGTATTTACGTAAAGACGGTAGACGACTCCCCAATGTGGGCTAACGTTTCCTGCTGAATGTTGTTTGTTGAGGATCTGTTGATATGTGGTGGCATTTGTAGTCCTAAACCATGCTCCGTAACTAGTATTGTTTCCAGGATTTAAGATCGAAGCATTTGCCATACTCACATAATCGTCCGTCCCGTCAAAGTTTAAAGAATAATTTCTTTTGCCTGTTACACCATTGCCCCAGGCTGTGGAGGAGGTGGGGCAGTTACCAATTGTTGTCTCGCTGCCTCCAGAACCTACTGTTAAAGTCCCGGTATTACTATTCCCTGAAGAATCATTAATAACAGTTCCCTGGCATTCATCCATTTTGTAGTAGGCAACAGGAGCCCCTCTATTATAATCCCAGGCAACTTGGGCCGCGGAGCGGGCATAGTTATATACTCTTACCTCGTCAATCTGACCATTAACGAACCTGCCATTAGCAGATTCATTTCCAATTCTGGTAGTGCCTGTATTGGGAGCATCTGTGGCTGTACCGTTATCATCCTGAACTCCGTTAATATATAGTTTGGTAGCTCCAGCGCCAGTTCCAGATTTAGTTACTGCTACATGAACCCAAACATTAAGAGGTGGGGCATTGGCTGAAATTATGGTTTTTGTGCCATTAGAATTAGTTTGGAGCTTCAATACTCCTTCAACAAAAAAATCAGTAAGTCCCTGCGAGAAAAACGTTTGAATACTTGTGCTACTTATTTTTATCCACGATTCAATTGTAAAAGCAGAACCAAGCAAAGTGGTAGGTGTAATACTGACAAAATCATCAGTGCCGTTAAAATTGCCGGCTGAACCGTGTTTTCCAGGTTTCCAATGAGGAGTGCCTGTCCCATTCCAAGTTCCAGTGTAACCATTTCCGCTTGTATCTATGACACTACTGCCACTTTTTTCCTCAAAATCCCATCTGCCAACTGGGGCTGTACAAGTAGTTGAATCTCCAGGAATACAATACTCCTGATTTGCTGCATTTGGTTGGTAGGTTGAATTATCTGATAGTGCTCCTAAAACCAGATTAGAACCTCTGTTGTATTCCAGCTTTACCTCATCAGCTGTGAGGGGATATGAATATACTTTAAACTCATCAATCTTGCCATCAAAATTAGCTGTGGTAGTACCACCAATTAACAAATTATTAGTATCTGCTGCTGGCGCACCAGAGCCATCTGTTGAAGTTCCTCTCAAGATGCCATTAATATAAATACTAATCTCATCATCACTATCATCTTCATACACAAGTAATATATGGTTCCAGGAAGCAGTAGTAATAGGAGCAGAGATATTTAAGGTGGCATCGGTTGTGGCAAGGTCAAAAGAGGCTTGCACATCTAAATTTGACCCTGATTGGGAATCTACCCGAAGATAGGTAGTAGTACCTTTTTGAAAGATTTGGCCCACATCCCCTTCGCCATCTGTATCTGTATTAACCCAGGCAGAAAAAGTATAAGCACTTGTAGTATTAAGATCTATTGCGCTAGAGTTTGTGATAGTTACCACATCATCAGAACCATCAAAGTCCAGGGCTTTATCAAACTTACCAGAGAGTGAACGGGAAGCTGTTGAGGTTCCATCCAATGTAGTCCCATTACTGCCAGAATTACACACATCATTTGTGCCTCCACTACATCTATTATCTGCTCCTTCGTCAAATTTCCAGTAGGCAACAGGTCCTCCCCTGGCTCCACCAGTTGTTGATCCTCCACTGCTTCCTGCATATACCCCAGGATGCCCTGCCCCCATGTCTTCTATAACTTGTTTTTGGGTCCGGGCATAAGCATACATCTTAAAATCATCAATTTTGCCATCAAAGTTGTCAGTAGTAGTGCCTCCAATTAAAAGATTATTGGTATCTGCGGCAGGAGCCCCAGAACCGTCAGTACTTGAACCTCTATTTACCCCATCAATATAGATCGTAATCTCATCATCACTGTCATCTTCGTAGGTAACTGCAATATGGTGCCAGGTGTTGGTAGTAATGGGGGCGGAGATATTTAAGGTAGCATCAGTTGTGGCAAGATCCAGCTGCGCTTCAACATCAAGGTTTGCGCCTGATAAGGTATCTACCCGTAGGAAAGTAGTGGCTCCTTTTTGATAGATCTGACCACCCGAACCTTCTCCTGCAGAATCTGCGTATACCCAGGCTTCAAAGGTATAGGCAGAGTTTGTATTAAGATCTATAGCAGAGGCATTGGTAATAGTATTGACATCATCAGTCCCGTCATAATCCAAGCTTGCGCCAAACTTTCCTGGTTTCCAGGTAGCACCAGTGATAGTCCCAGTGTTAGCATTTCCAGAAGAATCATTAGCAGAAGTACCAGTTTTTTCATCCATTTTCCAATATCCAACTGGCCCTGGGGCAAAGTTGTAGAGGGAAGTGCGTTCTGCAGCAGAAAGGACTTTTTTATAAAAACGGACTTCTTCAATTCTGCCGTTCCAAGGTTGTTGAGAAGTATTCAGTCCGCCAATTACAAAGGCCGAACCGCTGTCTCTTACTCCAGTAGTATGTGCCAGACTATCTACAGTGCCATTGTTGACTTGGATATTCAGTGTGTTATTAACCGAATCATGCCAAACCATAATAAAGTGCCAGGTAGATGTTGAAGGACTTCCAAAACTGCTTGCTTCTAAGTTGGTTTGCGATCCCCCAGAAGGAAAAACTACAAACCTGAAACGATCACTTGATTGAAGATATTGAATGGCAAAATCATAACCAGATCCCGTGTCATTCCACTTACCTACCGCAACATGATCGGTTGATTTGGTATCCATATAAACCCATGCTGAAATTGTAAAATCGATATCTCCAGTTGATACAGTTGAATTATCAGCAATACTCAAAGTTTCAGTATTTGCAGAAGTAAACTGACCAGCATTACCAAACTTGCCCGGATTAGCTGTGACAGTATTGTTGTCAGTAAGAGTATTACCGTTTCCTGAAGAATCAGATCTATTTCCAGATGCTTCATCCATCTTCCAGTAGCCTACTAATCCATCAGAAAGACTAGATTGCTTCGCTCCGCTCGCAATGACGCCGCCGCCGGAGTTGAAAGAGGAGCCTTCATTATTTGCTCTTGAGTTATAATCAGCCTTGATCTGGTCAGCAGTACGGGCATAGGGGTAGATTTTAGGTTCGTCCACGAAGCCCTTAAATGGAAAGACTACATTCGAATCATTTTCATTACCATCATTTCGATTTGATCCAATACGTAGCTTACCATTGTTCGAAACGTTCCTAACTGTAAGCCCTGTCGATGTTTGTCGTAACTTTCCATCAAGGTAAATAAGTATGCTTGTTCCTGTGCGAACACCAGTAATTTGATGCCAATTCGAATCATTAACTGAGTTAGCACCAATACCAGAATAACTATCACTTACATTTGCTGTATATAAGATAATGTCATTGTTCGTATCGATATATACAGAGTAATCTCCGTTCGTATAAGAAGTAGTGTCTTTTTTATTAATAAGATCTTGTCTAGTGCCAAAGTTACCTGTTCTTCTAAACCAAAGTTGAATAGTGAAATCTCCAGTGCCAAGGTCTAGACTGTTCGCGTCATTTACCTTTACAAAATCATCCGTACCATCAAACAGTAAGCATTTACCAGAGATACACATATCCTCAGTCTGCCAGGTGGGACTATTAGTCAAGGTGCCGTCGTTGTTGTTAGTTGTTGAATCTTGGGCTGTTGTGCCGGTGCCGTCGTCAAACTTCCAGTAAGCTACAGGAGAAGTTGCTTTTTCTTCAGATCCAGCAGAAGCTGCTCCACCTGAGGGGGTAGTGGTAGCATCTGAGAAATCTGCAGCTTGGGTGCCATTTGCAGCAGAAGGGTTACCATAATACATGTAGATTAAATTAGAGCCATTAATAATTGATGGCATTAAAACATCAAAATCAGTTGAGGCATCGTCACAAGGTCCTGAGGCTGAGTCCAAGTAATATTTGAGTATCTTACCATTAGGATCAGTAAATCTCACATCTCCACAATCATCCTGAAAAGTAGTTGGTGAACCAGTTGTATCAATATCAAACTCTACTTGAGTAGGTGTTGAAACAGCAGCATTATGAGTAAAAGTTACAGCTTTTCTAAAAGCCCAATTATCATCAAACCAGGCAGCAGAGACCTTTTTAGGATTTAAAAATATAAACCCAATCCCAGTACCGGATAAAATAAGGAAACCAATTAAATAGGTAATGAGAGCTCTCTTGGTTAATTTAATGAAACCTTGTTGAAATTGCCTTTTTGTCATTCCCGACCTGATCGGGAATCTATATAAATATTTGTATGGATTCCGTGTCAAGCACGGAATGACAAGGAATCTAGATTGCTTCGCTAGCGCTCGGAATGACAGAAAGATTACTCGGAATGACATTGTTTTAACCCTTGACAAAAGTTTGTTCATAAAATTGACCAATTTATATTGGTAGTTAAAATAGAATTAATTCACTATCCACCAATTAACTTTCAACTTTTCCTCAAGAGCTTCGGGGATGCGGATTTCGAAAGTGTTAGTATTTATTTTTTGGGTTGAAACTGCTGCTGGCGTTGTGTCGGGCGTGGCAAAAATTAGGGAGTTGGGAGTAAGAGCGGTTGTTTTGATTTGGACAGATGTAAGGCCTGCGCTAATGGTAGCAATTCCGGCGCTTGCAGAGAGAGCATCTGATGTATCAATCTGTATCTTTACAGTTGTTATAATACCTTTTGTGAACAGATTTCCATTGGTGTCAATAGCCAGGGTGTTAAGGGTTAAGGGTCCGGTAAGGGTAGATATATTTGCGTTTAGACCATCTATGGAAAGCAATCCTGCTTGAACTGTTCCTGTTATGCCAACATTTGAAAGAAGTGTCCTGCCCAAAACAGTCAGCGTACCGGAGAGGGTGGCAGATTCAGAAAACTCAGAACGACTCAGAAGGTCAGAAATATCTGATGATCTGATATTCAGACTACCTGATTCACTGGATATCTGAGTATTCCGAGTATTCTGAATTGCCGTAAGGCTTGCGACTTTTTCTTCCAGGCTTGCAAGGCGGACAAGCATACTGCTTATGTCATTGCGAGGAGCGGAAACACCTCCGAGGTGTGCTTCTGCTGGAACTTCACCTCGGAGGTGAGCGCTATTACTCGCAGTGACAGAGAAGGTGTCGGATAGTGCGATATCGAGATCCCCGCTTCCGGTGAATTGAATATTCGGATCATACCACGATACTCCCAAAAGCGTATTCACCCGATCTTTACCTTCCGAATCTTCCAGCGCTCTTCCCACCACCCATCCTTTTTTAGTGGCTTTTTTTGCAACTCCGGGTGTAGAACTATATGTCAAAAAATCTCTTGGTTTTAATGTTCCGGACTGGGTTGATACTTTAACTCGTAATTGTCCTGTCAGCCCGACCAGAACATAATTATCATCATTTTCATGCCCGCCGGCTCCGACAAATCCGGCCTGGTCAGAAAAAATACCGAGTATTTGATTTTCTTTCTCCGAACACTTAACTGCCCCGCCATCTTCATCCAAGCAAATGAGATCCCCGGGACTCATATTTGTGTCAATTAGTGTTCCATCGCTATTTGTGGTATTTCGTGTTTTTCTAAAGTATTCTGCAAAGTCTCCGCCGTTGGTGTCGTATGTCACACTATTTTGGGTTCCATTTCCCCGTATTTTTCCTGCGATACTGCTGTTGCCGGTTAAGAATGCCACAAAATAATTTGTGGTTGTTGGAGTAAGGGTTCCGACTTTAAGCGCTAAGACATCCGCATCTGAATTAACAGAAGAATTGGAAATAAAAGCAGAAACAGTGGCATTATTTGTTCCTTCTGCCAAAATGGCATAATTGGTTGTCGCTCCGGAAGCAGAAGCGTACAAAGCAACATTAGTCGATGTCGTTCCAGTGTTTGTTACATCAGAGTAGAGGCCATAAGCGGTGTGGGAGGCATTAGCATTTGCACCAGAACGAGATAGATTGATTAACTTTGAATTGCCTGATGCTCCTCCTGTTGTAGCAGTAGAGGCGATATCCAGTCCTGTTCCAGTGGTTAATCCATCAACAGATAAAGACATAGTATTAGCAGTGGATACTGAATCTGCAGTTAAACTCCAGGGAGAAGTAGTAGTACCTGTGAATGTTTGAGAATATGTTCCTTGTCCTGAGGTTAAAGCTACAGCTCCAATTGATAATAATCCATGGGTAGTGCCTGTTGCTCCAGTTAAAGCAGAAGTTGTTGAAGTATCAGACGCACCATTACCACCTCCACCTCCGGATGCCACAGAAGCAGTATTTCCAGCTGAACCATTACCATTTCCACAGCCAGTTGTACCAGAACCAGCAGGATTACCAGCACCTCCACCACCACCATAACTATAGGTAACACAACTACCACCATTACCTCCAGCTCCCACAGTGGTATTAGCACTGCCCCCTGTGACAGTCACAGTACCAGCAGTCACTGTACCCCCATTTAACCAAGCTGTGCCTCCAGCTCCTCCGCCTCCGGGAGCAGCCCCGGCTCCACCACCACCTTGGTTGACACCACCATCTCCAGCTCCTCCATCACTACCGGCATTTCCTCCCACAGTCACGGTTCCTGAATTGGAGATAGTACCTGAGGTGTTTATCACAATAATACCTCCACCAGCTCCACCAGCACCACCTGTACCACCTGCGCCACCGGTTGAGCTGGCATAACCCTTACCCCCACCTGCGCCACCCCCACCCCCACCCCCACCAGATCCCATTACTATTCTTAAGGTAATGGTGGGAGTGCCAATAGCTGAAGCTGCGCTACCTGCAGAGCCAATTGCTCCAGTGCCACCAGCAACAGCAGGAGAATTTCCTCCATTAACTGCACTTCCAGCACCCCCGTCTGTTCCAGCAGTAGCATTACCTCCGCCTGCTCCCATGCCGGCAGTTCCACCAGCACCTGATCCTCCAAGACCGCAGCCTCCTCCTGACCCTCCATCAATACCGCCGGCATTAGTGGCCACCCCACCTCCGCCTCCTGAAGCTGGTCCATTCCCACTGCTGCCGGCAGTTCCTGATCCGGCAGTTCTGCTCCCTCCGCACTCAGTTGTTCCTCCCGCTCCTCCGGCCCCGCCTGATCCTCCTGTATATCCTTTTCCAGCCATAGTGACAGTTCCGCCTGGGTTAATGGTAACAGTGCCATTTGTCTCAAACCATAATATTCCTCCTACTCCTGTTGAGGTTGACCAGGCTGGGGCTGTTAATGTTCCAGTACCTGTGACTGTGACTGATGAATATTGAGGAACTCTGACTACCTGGAAACAGGCAGTATCAGAAGAGTTACATCTGTTAACTGTGGTTTGGGTATAGGTGTTATCTAAATTGCTGTCTACTGTTATTTGAGTGGCGGAATCGACAGAGCTAATATACTTTTTATCGTATAATCCTACATTAGCAGTAGTTCCATGTTTCATCTGCATGATTAAGACTATGTCATTGGCAGTAAGTCCTGTGGTTGAGGCAACAGTCACTGCTTTTTGACCTGAGGAAACAGTCCCGGAAGTAGCTCCTGTGGTAGCTGTGGAATTAATAGTGGTTGACCCAGACACAGATAAGGCTCCATCAGAGTTGATCCCCGATGGAGGATCAGCTTCAGTTGTATCAATTCTTCCAACATTAGTTCCAGTTGAGTTTTGGAAATAGATTCCGGAATTATTACCATCACCAGAGGTAGAACCAGTTGCCCTGACATTCGTGTTGTTATTAATTCCAGCAAAGTAATTATTTGCTAAAAGCGCACCATTATTAGTAAGCCGAAGTTGTGTAACTCCTGATGAACTTGCTGTTAGTAAATCGCCTGTTGTATTGTCTATCTGAAAAGCTGCCCATGATGTTCGGGCAGAGATACTTGCAACAGGCTGGGTACCGGACTGAGCAGAACCGTACATGTGGAATGTTGCAGCTGAGGTTGATGTTCCGCCAATTAAAAGATCCTGGGTGACGATGCTAGGCGATAGAGTCCCGCTTGCTTGATTCCAAAGGTTTAATAATTGTGAACCATTGGAATAAATTGTCTGGCCGTAGATATTTCTAAATTGCACGCTTGAAGTTCCCAAATCAGTTACGTTGGTAGTATTGGGTCTGACAACTCCAGCTGCTCCAGCATTTGAGGGGTTAAAAAGTATATCACCGGTGGTTGAACCGCCAATGGTTAGGGTGTTGTTTGCTGTTGTCTGGATAGAACTTGCGCCTGTTCTAAAATTAAGACTTGATGAGACTGATGCAGCTCCGGCTACATCGAGTGCTGCTGTTGGAACTCCTGTCTGGATTCCTAAATTCCCTGCATTTGTCAAAACAAGCCGGGTTGTGCCAGAAGCTGAGGCTGTGAATATGTCTGTGCTTTCGGTCTGGTTAAAAATTGCCAAAGCTTTTCCTAACACGCCGCCTGCTTCATTAACACCTGAAGTTAAATAAAATGTGCCGATATTAGCAGGCGGGTAAGCGCCATTCCCGCCAACAACAAGTTGCGCAGCAATTGTTGCAGCTTTATTTATCACAAAACTTTCTGCACTTACGATTACACTGCCTTTATTGTAAGCAGCCAAAGTTAAATCAGTTGAATTAAATACTTCGCCTGCTTGGATATAAAGGGGTGCTTGGGATTTGATAAAATTAGAAGTTGGGTTTGTAAATACAAGATCATACGCAAGACTTACATCTCCGGGAGCTGTTTCAGATAATGGTAGGGAAGTGGTAATACCTGTTTCTGATATGGCAAAAATAGATGAGCCCGAATCCAGAATATTAAATAAGTTGCCTGTGGTTGTGCCATTTGAGCCAATATTTAAAGCAAACAAATCTCCGGTTGCAGTTGTTGAAGACCCCGGCGACCAGTCGATATTAACAAATGTTCCCACCCCTGCTGTTCCGGTAAGCGATGTAGCAGTTGAGCGAATATCAAGAAGGGTTCCTGTAGTTAAGGTATTTGAAGAGCCTGTTGAGAGCTGGGCAAGCTTGCCTGTGGTTAATGATGAAGAACTTTCGTAAATTCCTGTTCCTGATGTTAAGGAATTTCCGGTAAAGACCCATGAGCCTGAAGTGGTTGTTCCGGTTGCATTTGAGGAAGTAAATGTCTGAGCGCCTGTGCCTGATGTAAAATTCAAAGCAGTAGCAGAGGTTGAATTACCAATTGTAATATTTCTTTGCGTTGCATCATTGCCAATATTAATGGTGCCTGTTGTTGTACCGCCAATGGTAAGAGTATTCATCTGAGTGGTTTGAATGGTGCCTGTCCCATTTCTAAAGTTGAGTGAACTGGAAATGCTGGCTGTGCCTGCTACATCCAACATGGCAGTGGGAAGAGGTACATTTCCAATTCCAACATTTCCGTTGTTTCGGATAACAAACTGCGGGACACCGGATGAGGAAGCGGTAAAGAGTGGACCAACACCTCTGTTGTCAATTTGAAATCCTGCAAAAGAGGTATTGGCTGATACAGAAGCTGCTGGTTGTGTGCCACTTTGAGCTACTCCATATACGTGGAATTGAGCGGATGAAGAGGAGGTTCCGCCAATTAATAAATCAAGAGTGTTATTTCTTTGGTTTAAAGCGCCGCTTGTAATATCAAACACACCACCGCCGTAAGTTGGCGAAATAACGCTTCCTTGCCAGACGCCTGTACTAATTGTTCCAACAGAAGTCAAGGATGAACTTACAACAGCAGTTCCCAAAGTAGTTGCAGAGAGAACATCAGTTGCGTTAATTTGATAGGTTTTGCCGGTTGATAAGTTCATGGTGCCGGTATTTAGTACTGTTCCCGAACCATTTAAAGGAGAAAGGGTAATATTGCCGGTTGTACTTCCTCCAATAGTTAGAGTATTGTTTCTTACAGATTGGATTGAACCATCTCCCGAAAGAACCAATGCCTGTCCTGAAGCGTTTTGTGCTGACACAGATGCGGTAGGAGTGCCTGTTCCATTAAGATTTAACACTGCAAATTTTGAAGAGGAAGTTGCATTGCTGCCAAGTAAAAGATCTGCGGTTGTTTGGGTGGTAAAAAGCGAGCCACTGCCAATTTGCCAAAATCCAACAGTTCCTGAAGGCCCGGAAATGAGATTACCATTCAAATACAGATTTCGCCACATTAAAGCAGATGAGCCAAGATCAACTGCATTATTGGTAGATGGTGCTACAAAAGAAGCTGAAGTGCCATTGGCAGGAGCAAGCAAAATATTTCCGGTTGAACCACCGCCAATGGTAAGGGTTTGATTTTTGGTTGTCTGGATATTTCCTGCTGCATTTAAGGTTAGATCTCCGGAAACAGATGCTGTGGGAGTGCCACTATTGACATTGATGAAAGCAAATTTTGCTGAAGATGAAGAAGTGCCGCCGATTAACAGATCAACAGTAGTATTGATTTGGTAAATTGCTCCATTTGACTGAGTCCACCAATTGATACCTCCGGATGTTGAGCCAAGCTGTGTCCAGGAGGAGCCGTTGCAATAATAGTATTGGGTCATAGGCCCGTCATAATAGAATCTTCCGGCTGTAGAAGAAGAGCAAGTGCCGGCGTCAGATTGAATACTCGGAGCCAGAGAAAGAGTGGCAGAAATACTGGCTGATCCGGCGATGTCTAATTTAAAACTGGAATCTGCGGTTGATTTTCCTAAAGCCAGGTTGTCGGTTGAAGTGGTTAAGGCAACGGAAGTTCCATTGTCTGTAAATCCTGAAATATTTAAATCAGAACTGCTGGGAGTAAAGGTGAGTTTGTTATTGGAAGTATCAATTGCAATAGCCAAACCTGATCCTGCTGCAAACGTAATGGTGTCTTTTGAATTGCCTGCATCAAAACTTGAGGAGCCTACAGTAATGGTTTTAAATACTTTTAAAGAAGAGCCGGTATCGGCGTTGGTAATTTTTAATCCATCAACGGTGATTCCATCTCCTGCCTCAAGTTTTAAGTCTCCTGTTTTGCTGCCTAACGAGATTACTCCGGTATTAGTGATTTTAGGACTTTGTCCGGAAGAGATTGAGACGCCAGTGCCTGCAGTTAGACTGTAGATAATGTTACCCGCAGTGAGTTTGCCTGAACCCAGATTTATATCTTTGTTGTCAGTTGAAATATTGCTGTTAAACTTTGCTTCGCCTTCAACTGTGAGAGTGTCGGCTAAAACAGAAGGCACATTAACTTTGAAGGTGATATTTTTAGGAATATCGGTCGCAGCCAGGACCCCGCTTTTACGTTCCAAGGCCTGGTCTTGCGAGGCTAGACCAGGGTGAGATAGTTCGGGCAGCCCTACTTCCAAAACTCCGGCTCGGTTGAGTGCGCCAACAAGCGAGGTGGAAAAGAGGAGCACAGCAAAGCCCATGATTATTCTTTTCTGAATAACTGTCAACGCTATGTCATTGCGAGGAATCTTTATTATCGAATCAAGTGTGTTTGCAGTGAAAAGAGAAGATTTTTTGGCGAGATTTGATATGGTTTGATATTCTTTGGATATTCTTGGATAGAGATTTTTGAGAATCTGATGAATGTCATTTTTAACTTGTTTGAGAAACTTACTTCTTGATTCATTTCGTTCACTCGAAGAAGAACTAGTGGTGATCTCTTGAGATTGCTTCACCCCTTCGGGGTTCGCAATTACAAGAGAGGGAGATGTAGTGACAGTTGTCCCCCCCCCCAAGCTATAAACACCTGTGAACTCCTGTACTTGTTTTAATGAATACCGTCTTTGGTTTCCGGGAGTTCTCCTGGGTGTTAATACTCCGTTTTTATCATACCGCCTTAGCGTGGTAATGGATACCCGAAGTAATTTGGCAGCCTCTTGAATAGTTAGTAATGTGTCGTCCATTGGGCAGGATTGAACCTATTTGGATAGATCTGTATAGGTTTACTATTAAACTATGAAGACTTTTCACAGACTTGTCAAGAGGCAAATAATCTTATCATAAACTTATCAGGAGATTAATTAATTTACTATTAACCAATTAAAGGGAATATCAGTTTTGGGTTGGTTGTTTACTCCCACAGTAAATGATTCATTTGGTACTTGGCGAAGGAGATACAAAACTTCATTATTTGTGTTGCCGTTTGGCGTGATATAAATAAGTGATTTTTCCGTCACCAAACTATTTCTAATGGTGAGTTCGGATTGGTATGCACTTATGGTAGCAATTCCTGCAGAGCCTGTGGCAATGATTTCCGAACTTGACAGAGCTAAAGCTTTACTGATCGGGCTTAGATTAAGCTTAGAAAATGTGCCGGAGCCTGAGGCTACTACATTTCCTTGTTCACTCACTGCAAAAACAGCAGAGCCGGAAGCATTGGTAACAGTAAGCGTTTTTTCAAATGTAGCATTGCCTTTTACTTGCATATTTCCTTCGATATCAAACGTAATTAATCCGCCAAGGAAGTTAATACCTCCTTGTCTTAGCGGTTGGATTTCCAGACTGCTATCTAGCACATTAATAGAGTTATCTGTTAAAACAAGGCCGGTATTTGGGCTGCCGATACTAACAGTTCCTGTAAACGAGGCATCGGTAAAGGTGGAGGGACCGAGAGAAATAAAGCCATAATTAAACTTCGGAAAACTCAGAATACTCGGAGAATCAGATGAATTCAGATTTTTCAGATAATCAGATACGCTAAGGTTGTCTGCAATAATTGTTCCGGCGCGTAGAACTCCTCCAATGCTTGCATTACCACTATTGTTAAATTGTTCTATTGTTAAATTGTTAAATTGTCCAGATTGAGCTGTAAGTTGGCCTGAGAACGAGGCGTTGCCTGTACTATCTATAGTAGCAACAGCGCTGCCGGAGGCGTTTTGGACCTCCACGATAATGTCATTGCGAGGAGACACGTCTGACGTGTTCGACGAAGCAATCCCTTGAGATTGCTTCGCTCCGCTCGCAATGACGAGTCTTCCGTTCACCACTACCGAATCAGAAGACAAGGGAGAAATGGTATCGGTATGGATTTGGTCAACGTAAGCAATGGGAGAAACAACCTTAGTATCTAGTATTAAGTATTTAGTATTTAGTATATTCGTATTAAGCGTATCAATAGTTCCATTGGCAGCAGTGAGTGTTTGAGTTGCGAGCTCGGAAGTTTTGATAGAGCCTTCTACTGCGAGTTCTTTGGCATGAATGTAGCCGGCTTCTAGATTTGCAATAACAGCCTTACTAAAAGTTCCAATACGATTTATAAGTTGGTCTGTTGCCTTGTTGTTTAAAGAAAATGATATGGTTTGGTCCTGTTGTGTTATAGTTTGGGGAACAGAACCAAATGTCGGATCAAGATCAATCGAGAGATTACCGGTGTCAGTAAGATAAACATCGGGGTCGTGAAATGAAGGCTGGAGGATCGTGTTCACGATGCAGATATTATTGTCATTGTGAGGAGTACCGAGCTTGTCGAAGGATGACGAAGCAATTCCATCTGAAGTAGATTGCTTCACTTCGTTCGCAATGACAGAACAAGAAGGTTCTGAAAGGGCTCGGCCCACCACTCTTCCTGCCCGGGTTGCTTTCATGGCAACTCCAGGAACAGAACTGTTAGTAAGATAGTCTCCGGGTTTTATGTCTCCGCTCTCGGTCGAAACTTTTAAAGGCAACTGGCCAAGGAGGCCGACTAAAACATAGTTTGGGTCATTGTCATGGTCGCTTCCGCCGACAAAACCGGCTCTGTCTGAGACAATTCCGAGGATATTATTGTTTGTTTGATCACACTTACCAACACCGCCGTCTTCTGCCAGACAGACAAGGTCACCGGGTTCAAAAGATTGCTTCGTCCTCCACGCTTCGCTCTGAGTCCTCGCAATGACATTACTTTTTCTAAAGTATTCTGCAAAGTCAACGCCGGTTGTGGAGTATTTGACTCCCCCTCCAAAACTTTGGATTTTTCCCTGAATCTGGCCGTTTCCATCCAGAAACGTAGTAAAATAATTTGTGTTTGATCCTGTTGTAAAACCTAATTTTAAAGCCAAGGCAACAGAATTAGCACCTGTATCGGTATTTTCAATCATGGCTACTGCAGTTGCAGATTGACTATCGGAAACATGCAGTTTATAGGCAGGATTTGTGGTACCAATTCCAACATTGCCGGTTGTACCCGAGACTAAAAATTTAGCAGCAGCAGTTGAATTTCCGCCAACCAGCAGATCATCAGTTATATTTGTCGGCGCAACTGTTCCAAGTGATCGTAAAAACGGCGGAGTCTGCCAGGTTGGAACACCGCCTAAGACAGTCAAAACTTGATTTGACGAGCCAATACTTCTTTTTGAAAGCGAAGTGGGATTGGAAGATGCGGCATATAAAATATCGCCGGTTGAGTAGGTGGTTAGACCTGTTCCGCCATAATTTGCTTTTATTGATGTTGCCTGCCATGTGCCTGTTGAAATAGTTCCAACTTGTGTTAGAGAAGAATTTACAACAGCAGTTCCCAAAGTAGTTGCAGAGAGAACATCAGTTGCGTTAATTTGATAGGTTTTGCCGGAAGACAAGTTCATTGTGCCGGTATTTAGCACAGTGCCCGAACCATTGAGAGGGGAAAGAGTAATATTTCCGGTTGTATTTCCGCCGATAGTTAGGCTATTATTCCCTGTTGTTTGAATACTTCCTGCTCCGGTTCTAAAACTTAAAGAACCGGATACAGAGGCACTTCCTGCTATATCAAGAAATGCAGAAGGGGTAGAAGTGCCAAAACCAATATTTCCTCCTTGAGTAATAACAAGATAGGAATTGGGGTTTGGCGTTGTTCCATTTACGCCAATTTGCAAATTGCCGGAAGTTGTAGAAATAGAAACAGCATAATCGAGTGTTTGTCCGCAGCCATCAGTAGTTGTGCATTGAACATGCAAAGAAGAAGGACCTACATATAGACTTTTAAATCGGGCAGAAGAGGATGCGCCCAAGTCAGTAACATTATCGGTTTGCGGGCCAAAATAGCCTGTGGCTTGAGAGTTTTTGGGATTGACAAGAATATTGCCGGTATTTGTTCCGCCAAGTGTGAGCGTTTGGTTATTGGTAGTTTGAATAAGGCCAGATACGTTATCAAAGGTAAAGTTGCCTTTGGAAATAATATTGCCGGATAAACCTTCGATTCTCAGTTTTGATGAGTCAGACGCGGTTCCTCCAAGTATAAGATCATCGGTTGAATTCAAAGGCGAAATTACCTGGCTGTTTCTTTGCCACCAGCCCTGGGTTCCGGAAATAAGAGTGGGAAATACATTTTGAGTATAAATATTTTTCCAAGAAGCAAGAGGAGAGCCGATAGTATAAAGTCCGGTGTCAACAGGCGTAATATTTCCTTTGATATCAAGCGCATTTTGGGGAGCTGCAGTACCAATGCCAACCCAGCCGTCGCTGTCAATAACAAACTTGGTTGCGCCTGAGCTTGAAGCGGTAATAAGATCACCGGAGCTATTATTATTCACAATAAAAGAGGCAACCGCTGATTCAGTCGCGTTGATAATTACTTTATCGTCTATTTCAACTGCTCCAGGGTTAAATTCTCCATTCATGGAGCTATTTATAATTGGTTTTTGAATATCAACAGAGCCAAACCCGTCAGGAGAAAGCTCGATATTGCCATTTGAACCCGGCACCGTGTTGAGAATTACAGACTTTCCGGAAAGTGTGAAAGTGCCGCCTGTGGCTTGAAATGTGGGAGAAGCATTTTGTCCGATGACTAAATTTCCCGATGAGTTAAGAGACAGAACAACATTTTTTGCATCACCTTGGGTAATGGGCGAAAGTCCATCAAGAGTAAGAGCGTTTTGAGAGAATTGGGTGGTTGGGATTTGCTGACGGGGAGATAATTCTTCATCCGAGCCGACCTGAATGCCTAAAAAAAGCTTTTCGTTTTCAGAAAAAATAGATTCGGAAAGAGGGTTATTTATTCCAAGTACAACAGAAAATGTTCCGTCAGAATTGGGACTTATGGTATGAACTTCTTTCCAAATTAAAGAATTTGAGAAATTGGTTGGGTGATTATACAAAGAAAAAGTTACATCTTTTGGGGAATTGATTGGATTATTGAGCCGATCCAGGAGTTTGCCTGTAAAAAAAAGAGTTTTTGGAGAAATATGAGTAGAAAGAATGGCTTTTGGCGGCGAATGTAAAAAATCAGTCTTATCGAAAAAGAATAATGTGCCACTCGTAACAATAATTATTAAAATGGAAAAATGAATATAGCTTGAAATTGGTGAAGCATGATATTGTTTGTACCATTTTGGTCTTTTGTGTTTGAGAAAAACAATTAATTTTTTATGGAAAGGAAGATAAGAAGTAGAGATGGGCGCGTAAAAACTTTTGGGAATATTAGGAATATATGAAGATGATTGTTTTTGAAACAGTTTTAGAAAAGAGCTTTGTTTTTTTGCTTGATTGGCTTTTGCGAATTTTATTTTTTTTCTTAAAAAAAGAGATTCTGTCTGATTCACTAAAGCAGCCAGAGGAATGATAAAAAGATATTCCAGTATATAGTTTGATGCTTTAAGTAGTTTTTGGAATAGGCGGATGGGAGGGAAGCGAGAAAATAAATTGTCATTGCGAGGGTTTGAAAAACCCGAAGCAATCTCGAGATTGCTTCTCTCACTTTGTTCGCTCGCAATGACAGTGGGTTTATATTTTACATTCGATTCTAGGTCATCTACAGGTTTGATTATGCCTTCTTTTTCTATCCAGGCAAGATATTTTCTTAGTGATGAGAGTTTTCTGTTGATAGATTTTGGAGCAAGCTTGGCTTCGTGAAGCAGTCTGTATTTGTATTCGTTAAAAAGAGAAGAGTCAATTTTTCTTAAGACATCTTGTTCTTTTAGGTTCCATGCATGGATTGCGCCGGTTACACGCTCTGCCCATTTTAAAAACTGGAGCACATCGTTAGTATAGTTTTTTATAGTAAGATTTGATGCGTTATAGACATACAAGTAGTTTTTAAATTCTTTTATGTGCCATATGTCTTCCTTTTTTGGAGAGGCGGGTAGAGATTTGTTAAAAGGATCTTTTAGAACAAGTCCTTCTAGTTTTAAGAAGCGAAAAAAGCTTCTCAAGGAAGACATATGTCTTTTAACTGTTTTAGGCGAAAGAGAAGTTTTTTCTTTTTTATAGATTTCGATAATGTGAGGAGTTATTTCCGGGGGGTTGAAGGTTTTATGAAAGGACTCTTGAAACCAACGGATAAACTGTCCTACATCTGCCTTATAGTTTTTGACAGTTATTTTTGAAGGCTGTTTTTTCTGAGACTTCAAGAAAAGAATAAACGGTTGTAATAGATTCATGTTTGTATAATCAATGTCTTTTACTTTTGTCTCGGTAGAAGAGTTGTTTTTGTTGGGCCTCGAGATTATACGAATTATACGGGTGTTTAATGATAGAAATTAATAAACTGTCATTATTAAGAGTAGACTTTATATATCAAATTGTCAATAACCTAGAGTAAGCTAAAATTGATATAATTTTATATCTTAATATATGGTAAAAATTTTCATATTTTTATATTCCGGAGTTTTTAGCTTTGTTACGTCTTTAATTATCTTCACAAATTTCAAGTTCGGTTTTTATTCCGAATATTTTCTTATTTTTTAACTATATACAAATATAGCATAAGAATGAATGTGGAGAAGAGTTCTAATTTTATTTTTTGATGACTATGTCCTATAGCTAGTATTACGCATAATAAAATTATATGCTATTTTAGCAATCGAAGATAAAAAGTGCCACACTATTTTTATGAGGAGATTTGGTTATAGATGTAATAAAAATGCAGGAAAATGCTTCATATTATTTTTCATAAGACACGCTCAAATTGCTTAGAATCTAAGGCTGTTTAGGATAAAAAACAAAACTAATTATACGGCTAAATAGTACATCACACGAATTTCGCAGTTGTCATTGCGAGCGACCAAGTCAGACTTGGGAAGCGTGGCAATCTCATTGATGGGAGATTGCTTCGTCCTCCACGCTTCGCTCTGAGTCCTCGCAATGACAACTGCGAAATTCGTAATTAGGTTGAGAAGTGGGATGGAGGATGGGGGAATGAGGGCAGTTTTATTGATGTTTTTTGATCCTTTTTATAACAAAAAGAATCAGAATAAAAATACCAACAATTTCTCCGGTTTCTTTTAAAGGCAAGACAACGAATTGGACGCTTCGGGTAAATGTAGGGCCATGTTTGGACAAGGCAAGGGTAAGACGCGCCGTATACGGTCCCAGGAGAAAGCCGTTTTGCCAAGACAATTTTGTCAGGTCACCCTCTGTGACTAAAAGTTTTTCCGAGTCTATGAGAATAGGTGATTGTTTGATTCCTATTGCTCCAACTGTTTGAGAAAACATATTTTTGATCGTGATTATACCTTGAGGAAGTATCGCGTGACTGCCCGTGTTTCTAACTCTGAGCGTAAACGGAATCGGGCCTTTCTGAGAGAAGAAAGGACCGGAAAACTCTTCTATGGTGCCTTTCGGAGAAGAAGAAATGTTTTGAATTGAAAGTAGTATATGGCTTGCAATTATTACTTGTGCTTTTGTAATAGTTTCTTTTTTCTCAAAAGTACTCGGTTCTGGATTAGATATAAAAAGAATAGAAAAATAATAGTCTGATTCTGTTTGTTCGGTAGGAATGTGGAGGGAAAAGGTAAGCGTTTTCTTTTGAAACGGTCCGAGTAATATCTTGTTGGTTGGCTCGTCGTCTTCTAAAATGGTAACTTTTTTTAGAATATCCGGGTCTGGCTTTTTGTCAAAGTTCTCAAGATAGGATACATTTCCTTGACTGTCTTTGGCCCGAAATGGTTTGAGAAGAATTTCAAATTCCATTGGCTGCTCGGTACGGTTTTCTATACTAAGAGGCGTTTTGATAGTGTTGGGTGCTTTGGTTTGAATGGTAATAGAAGGCGGAGAAACTCTGAGCGATACCGAAGTTGCATATGCCTTGTTTAAAGGCAAAAGTGACATCCATGTCATTCCGAGCAAAGCGAAGAATCTTTTTAAATTTAAATTTTTCATAAATCTATTTGCTCGGGTCGATACAGAAAATTTCTTCGCGCCCGGCTTGGTTCAACTTTTACGTCTTCTGATCCACGTTACGGCTGTATTCCTTGGATGAATTACAGTTTATTCGCACATGCAAAATTTTGTATCTCCCCTCGCCTTAAACAGTATAACAATTTTAATATGTCGGTACTGCGATATAAGTAACTGTGTTCGAGTACTGATTTGGTTTGAAGGTATTTGATATGTTTATTTTATAGATAATTTCTGATTTGCCGGTGGTTGTGTTAGCTGTTGCTCTTAGAACAGTTTGAGGAGATTGCTGTTTGGAATTATTGGCAAAATGCTTAAAGGTCTCGGGAATTAAAAAGTCATCCGCGCAATCCGAAGATATAAGATTGTCACAGCGGTAGCCGAATCCATACGTCAAAATATTTGACCACGTTGAGGCAATATCTTCTTTGCAAAAGCCGTCGTCGCAGGTAGTATCCGGAATTATGTCCGGGCTTACCGCATTAATAAGTTCGTGGTTTTCATAAGCCGTAACAAAGTACCCAATAGATTTTGACCGGTTGGTAGAAAGAGTCGTGGTGCGGATGATAGGATTCGTTGGGGTAAGCATGCCAAAGTTGATTGTTGTATCGGAAACGGAAAATTCAAAGAAATCATCCGTGGTTATTATTGAAAAGGTTTTTTCTCCCTCCGGGGGAGGGGTAATAACCGGAATTTTTTGAGTTTGTTCTGCGGTTTGTTTGAGCTCAATTGTGTAATTGTCAGAAGACATGCTTTCAGCTCCTACAGAGCTGGAAAATAATCCAATAAACGAATAAACGAATAATTCAATAAATAGCACAAGAATTTTTAATTTGAAATTTTTAATTTGAAATGAATTTTTAAAATTTAATTTTTTAAACATTTTAATTTTATTGTCTTGCGAAGTAATATCCTGCTTCGCAGGAAAAATTGTAAATTTAAAATTAAAAATTAATTCTTGGTTCCTTGTATTTCCTTGCTGTGTTCTCGGCCAAAAAAGAATGCTAAGGGTGAGACAAGAACAATTGATCCTACCTTTGCAATGTTTTCATATACAGCATTTGAAAGAATTTCCGGAAGAAATATAGCCACAATTCCCAGTACAAATACAAAAACAGTTGTCGGTTCAAAGACAAATACCAACCCAAACGTGATAAAATAAAGAAGAAAAAATAAGCCGGATGACAATTTACCGGTTATAAAAACAAAAAAAAGCACAATGGTAATAACGCCAAAAATAGCCAAGGGTTCTGGAATATGTTTTTTTCGAAACAAAAGAAATGCATATAATCCTGCCGCGATTATTCCCAGGATGAGATATATTGCATTAGAAAAAGGAAGAATATCGCGGACAAAAACAATTGCACAGGCTGTCAAAATAAGGAAGGATTGGTATAACAATTTCATGCTTGTAAGGGAAAACTATAACTATTATACTTAATATACCTATTATAACGATTATATGAAAGACTACAAGCCTTTGGAAATTGAGGTTAAGTGGAAAAAAATGTGGGACGAGAAAAAAATATACAGCCCTGATTTGGACAGCGTAAAAAGGCCATTTTATAACCTGATGATGTTTCCCTATCCGTCTGCGGAAGGACTTCACGTAGGCTCGGTCTTTACATTCACCGGCGTTGATACATACGGAAGATTTAAACGCATGCAGGGATTTGATGTCTTCGAACCCATGGGACTTGACGGGTTTGGAATTCACAGTGAAAACTATGCCTTAAAAGTGGGCCGCCATCCAAAAGAACAGGCAAAACGATCAGAAGAGAACTTTTATCGACAGCTTTCTTCTATTGGAAATGGGTTTGACTGGAGCAGAAAACTAGAAACATATGATCCAAACTATTACAAATGGACTCAATGGATCTTTATACAGCTCTTTAAAAGAGGACTTGCATACAGAAAAAAAGCTCCGGTAAACTTCTGTCCTTCATGTAAAACAGTTCTTTCGGATGAGCAGGTCATTGATGGGAAATGCGAGAGGTGTGGTTCGGTTGTCGAAAAAAGAGAGCTTGAACAATGGTTCTTTAAAATCACTGACTATGCAGAGCGACTTTTGAATAATATCCCAAAGTTGAACTGGACAGAAAAAGTTAAGATTGCCCAAAGGGATTGGATCGGAAAGCGGGAAGGAACCACAATCCGCTTTGTCATTGCGAGGACCCAGAACGAAGTGAAGGGGACGAAGAAATCTCAAAAAGATCAGATTATCATGGGTTCTGCGAACCCTCGCAATGACAGTCAATATATTGAGGTTTTTACCACACGGGGCGATACGCTGTATGGGGCGACGTTTATTGTTTTGGCACCCGAGCACCCGGTCGTCGCTTCGCTCCTCCGGAATTCAGAATTAGAAAAGATACGAAAGTACGTTGAGGAGGTCAAAAAGAAAACGGAGATTGAAAGGGGAGCACAAGGGAAAGAGAAGACAGGGGTATTTACCGGTTTATACGCGATCAATCCGATTAATAATGAATCAATTCCTGTATGGATTGCAGATTACGCGTTGATGGGTTATGGCACAGGAGCATTATTTGGAGATGCGCATGACGAGCGGGACGTAGCGTTTGCTAAAAAATATGGAATTCCTCTAAAAGCAACTCTTATTACAGGAGACAAAGAAAGAGACGAGCGTATTCTAAAGCTTGAAGAATGTTTTACCGGAGACGGGACATTGGTTGATTCGGGGGAATTTTCAAGGTTGTCTTCACAGCAAGCACGGGAAAGAGTAGCAGAATGGCTCGAAAAGAATAAAAAAGGAGGCAGAAAAGTAACGTATCATCTTCGCGACTGGCTTATTAGCAGGCAGAGATACTGGGGGCCGCCGATACCGATGATCTACTGTCAAAGTTGTGCAGGTAAAGGCAGATCTTGGTTTAATTCCATTGACAGTAAAGAAGAGAATGTATCAAGTATTAAGTATAAGGTATCAAGCAAGGACGGGAAATTTCTTAATACTAAATACGTAATACATACTACTGATGACATGGTAGGATGGTATCCAATTCCCGAGGAAGACCTGCCTGTCATCCTGCCCGATGTCCAAGATTGGAGGCCTGAAGGAACCGGAGTCTCGCCCTTGGCAAATCATCCGGAATTTTATAAAACAACGTGTCCTAGTTGCGGTGGAAAAGCAAGGCGGGAAACAGACGTCTCGGATACATTTTTAGATTCTGCTTGGTACTTTTTTAGGTATTTAGCAACGGAGATACATGATGTGCCGTTTCCTTCGGAAGGGTTCATAAATTCCAAATCAACAAATCAACAAATCAACAAATCAACAAATTTGATGATTGGAAATTGGAAATTGGAAATTGGAAATTTCGCGAAGCGAGTAAAGTGGCTTCCCGTAACTATGTACATTGGCGGAGCAGAACATTCGGTTCTCCACCTATTATACTCCAGGTTTATTACTATGGCGTTTAAGGATTTGGGTTTGATTGATTTTGAAGAGCCGTTTGCTCGGTTTTACGCACATGGACTTATTATTAAAGATAGAGCGAAAATGAGCAAAAGCAAAGGCAATGTCATAAATCCGGACGAGTATTTGGCAAAATACGGCGCAGATGTTTTACGGGCGTATTTAAGGTTTGTAGGGCCATTTGATATGGGAGGCGATTTTAGGGACAGCGGAATTGAGGGAATGCAGAGATTTTTGAAACGAGTTTGGAGATTGGTTAATGATGTCATCGCGAGCGAAGCGAAGCAATCTTCTGACCCGAAAGAGATTGCTTCGCCCTCCTTTGGCGAGGCTCGCAATGACAATGAGGGAAAACGAGTAATGAATAGGATAATCAAGGGAGTAACAGATGATCTGGAGGCTCTGCGATTTAATACTGCCATGGCAAAGCTGATGACGTGGTATAACTATCTTTCTCAGCAAAAAAATGTAAGTAAAAAAGAGCTTGAGACATTTTTAAAGCTTCTGGCGCCTATTGCGCCTTTTATAACCGAGGAATTATATCAAAATGTCATTGCGAGTCCGGAGGGCGCTGCAATCTCAGATGACGGAAGTTTTCGATCTGTTCATCTTCAACCGTGGCCGTCATACGAGCCTAAGATGCTGGAAGAAGGAGAAGTAACAATTGTGGTTCAGGTGAATGGGAAAGTTCGTGATTCGTTCACAGTTCATAGTTTACAGTTCACAGAACAAAGCAAAGTTGAAAAGAAAGCAAAAGAGAGTTCAAAGATAAAAAAGTATATAGAGGGGAAAAAGATTAAGAAAGTCATTTATGTTGAGGGGAAAATTATCAATTTTGTCGTCTAAATTTAGCAATCATTTCGATTGAATGCCAGTGAGTATTTTTTATAAGATTAGATTGTAAAATATTGCCAAACCATGAATTTTAGCCTCAATAATACCTTTTTTAAGGAATTTAGCTTCGAGCATCTTCGCTCTACTTATCCTATAATCATTAAAAAATACCGTTTTTCGCTCCTGCTTGGCATAGCAGGTCTGATATTCTTTGGATATGGTTTGATTACTTTATTAAGTTCGAGTAATTCTGATGATGAGATTGAGTATAAACCTGTTGTTGCTAACCAAACGAACGAAAATAAAGGGACTATGGTTGTTGATGTCAGCGGAGCTGTGGTTAATCCCGGCGTGTATAAACTGAGTATTGATTCACGGGTTTGGGACGGCTTAATAAAAGCAGGAGGTTTATCAAGCGGAGCAAACAGGGAATGGGTATCTAAGAATTTAAATTTAGCCGCAAAGCTTTCTGACGGAGGCAAAATATACATACCAACAGGGCAAACAGGCATCACGAGCACCATGGGCAGCATAAAAGGAGAGAACTTAGGTTCGGTTGAGGGATTTATAGATATTAACACGGCAAGTGAAGGAGAGCTGGATTCGCTGCCGGGTATAGGGCCTGTAACCGCGCAAAAAATCATTCAAAACAGGCCATACAGTGCCACAGAAGACCTTATTTCAAAAAAAGTTGTTACAGGTAAAGTGTTTGAGAAGATTAAAGGGAAAATATCAGTGTACTAGTGTACTAAATATGCTTATTCGCTCGGTTCGATATAGAAAATTTCTTCGCGCCCGGCTTGGTTCAATTTCTATGTCTTCTGATCCACGTAACGGCTTTACTCCTTGGCTGTTGGTGCAATTTATTCGCACATGCGAAATTTTATATCTCACCTCGCTTTAAAATATGAACAAAGTTCAGATCGCAGTTGCAGTATTTTTATTTATTGCACTTTTGTTGAGGTTCTATTTCTACTTCCATAATCAAATTCCTTATCAAGACGGGGAGAAAGTAGAACTGGAAACCACGCTTTTTTCCCAACCAACCGTAGGCAGATTTAATCAAAAACTATTTATCCAAACCAAGCGGGGTCGAGTTTGGGTCATACTACCTACGTATCCTCAGTATCATTACGGAGATATTATCCAAATTTCAGGCTCAATAAAATTAAAATCAAGCACTCAGAATAGTGGAATGCTAAGGAAAGAAAGGGTTATTCCGGTAATCTATTTTCCCGAAGTTGCGCCTGGAAAAAATGATAAAAATTTTGGGTTAGCCCCGATTCAATCGGGGTTAGCAATTGCTTCTTTCTTTCGCCAAAAAATGATTACGCTTTTTCAAAATTCTCTCTCTTCACCTTCGTCCAGTCTTTTGCTGGGAATTGTTTTTGGGATTAAAGAGTCCGTGGGTACGCAATTTACCTATCATTTACGAGTGTCGGGGGTTATGCACGTGGTGGCTGCGTCAGGAATGAATGTGACCATGGTAATTGCTTTTTTAACGCCGATTTTTTTATTAATCTTTCGGCGCCAAATAGCATTACTGCTTGTTGGTGTATGTATCCTATTTTACGCGTTTGTTTCAGGGCTCCAGGCATCGATTGTGCGGGCAAGCATTATGGGAATGTTTGTTTTAGCAGCTCAAGTCACGGGCAGGCAAACATGGCCTCTCTATGGGCTTTGTATGGCCGGATTTTTAATGCTTTTTATAAGTCCTCAAACACTTTTTGACATAGGGTTCCAACTTTCGTTTATATCAACACTCGGATTATTGTTTATTCGACCGCTTATTGGTTTTAAAAATGTATTAGGAGATGATATGGCAACAACTATCTCTGCTCAAATCGCGACACTTCCCATACTCCTTGGGAATTTTGGCAGTTATTCAGCAGTTTCTGTGGTTGTAAATGGGTTGGTATTATGGACAGTACCAATTCTAATGATTATTGGAGGAATTGGGGGGCTGATTGGCCTTGTATTTGAACCACTAGGTAAACTTCTCCTTTTTGTCTCCCTCCCTTTTTTGATATATTTTGAGATGGTAGTGTCATGGTTTGGAGAGCATTCGGGGACAATCTCAGTATCTTCTTTTCCGTGGGAACTTGGAGCGGGGTATTATTTGATACTTAGTTCCTTTGTTCTCTATTTCCAGAAAACTCGGAATACTCGGAAAATCAGTAATTCAGCACATCAGAAAGCCAGAAAATCAGAACAATGAAGAAGCATCTACTTATTATTTGTCTTTCTCTTTTAGCTTTAGCGGGGTTGATCTTGTATCAGCGTTTTATATTTTTTGATGGTAAACTACATCTGGTTTTTTGTGATGTGGGCCAGGGAGACGGAATATTTATTCGCACACCGAATGGAAAAAATATTATTGTAGACGGAGGGCCGGATGACAAGATTGTATCGTGTTTGTCTTCTCACATGCCGTTTTGGGAGAAAATTATACACATGGTTATACTCACTCATCCCCACGCGGATCACCTAAACGGCCTAATTCCTGTAATAAAACGATATACTGTTTTATCTTTTGATACTGAAAAAATCGAAAATAAAACAGGAGGGTTTTTGCAGTTAACGCAAGTAATTCAAAAAAAGAAAATACCAATGAGGTTTCTTTGGCAAGGAGACACTTTTGGCATAAAAGACGGAGTTACGCTTACTATTGCCGGCCCAAGTAAAGAGTTTTTGGATGAGACGAGTCCTGGAGGAACAATCGGAGAGACAAAAGAATTCGGCTCCGTCCAAACACTTGTTTCGTATGGTTCTTTTAGAATACTTCTTACAGGTGATAGTCAGGCACAAGAATTAGAAGATGCGCTAAAAAGTGGTATTTTGAATACTATTGATGTATTCCAGATACCACATCATGGTTCGAAAACGGGAGTTAATCGGGAAATAATCGAAAAGCTTAATCCGAAATTAGTAGTGATTTCTGTAGGAAAAAACAACTACGGCCACCCAAGTCCGGAGGTTGGGGAGTTATTAAGAAATAAAGAGATTAAAGTGCTAAGGACAGATAAAAATGGAAGTATAGAGATTATAAGCGACGGGAGGAAATTTGAAATTAAAAAATAATATTCTCAGATTCGTCTTCTAAGATAACATCTTGAATTTGGTCAAAATCGTCGTTTTCGTTTACAAAAGACTCGTAAGAAAGTTGGGGATTGGTTTTAGAAAAATAACTTAATACTTCATCCGGTTGCGTCCATTCCGTTGTTCTCTGCCCAATATATTCAGGATACGAAGATGGTTGTCCCCAGCTTCGCAAGGCGTGGCCTTGCGAAGCTAAAGCTTGTTTATGAATATAGCGTGATAAATGAAGAAATTGTTCTTCCGTTAGAACAGAAACCCCTTTATACGTATCTTGATATAATGATCCCGTTCTCTTGTATTTCTTATTAAAGTACATAGTATATCGTGTGCATAATGAATTCATAAATTTATCTATCGAAAGTGCATTTTTTTGCTTGACAAAAAAATGAAAATGATTTGGCATTAAGCAATAGGCAAGTAAGGTAATTTCGTCCGCAAAATTATTAAGTCGCAACGCTTTTAGAATTTTATATTTTTCTCTAGAAGATATGTTGGGATCAGCAAGTTGTGTCCTAAGACCTATTTCGTCTTTCGGAAGTAAATATTCCTCAAGATAACTTAAAAACACAGCATAATCTTGCATGTCTAAAAATATTAATCTTTTTTCAACCCCTCGATTATAAAGATGATAGTAGCCATTTTCTAAATATTGTTTGACTCTGTTTTTAGCAGGCATATAAAAAGTGTAAAGTTTGCAAAGTTTTTTGTCAAGAGGTAATTGAGTTCCAAGGCGTGGCCTTGCGAAGCTAGCACTTGCGAAGCTAGCACTTGCGAAGCTAGCAAAACGGGTACCAAGGGTACCAATACGGTAAAAACCCGTCAAGGTCAAGCTCGAAGACTAAATCGGGATGGAGAAGGTGATGGTGGTGCCCTTGCCAGGCTCGGAATCTAATGTAATAATTCCGCCGTGGGCATCTATAATTTGTTTGGAAATAAACAACCCAAGTCCGGTGCCTGCAACGTGATTTTTTATTTCGCCTGCGTTTTTGCCGCTATCAATTTGATAAAACTTGGAAAACAATTCTCCTTGTTGTTCTTTAGGAATGCCAATTCCCGTGTCAGCCACAGAAACAGTAAGCTTTTTTGTTCCGCTTTGTATTAGCTGCGCGCTAACAGTTATCTTGCCTTTTTCTTGAGTAAATTTAACGCTGTTTGAAATTAAGTTGTTTAACACTTGTCCAATGCGGATTGGGTCAAGCATGACTTCTTTTGGCACGCTTTTGTCAATTTTAGCCAAAAGTTCAATCTTTTTATTCTTAGCTTGCACAGAAAATACCTCAACAACTTGCTCGATTAATTTTTTTATATCACTAGGAGTTTTTTGGATGGTAAACTTGGAAGCTTGGATTTTTGCCAGGTCTAAAAGCGATGATATTTGATCCAAGATTCGTTTGGATTGATCATGTATTAACGTAAGCATTTTTTCTCGTTCTTCTCTGCTCAATTTTTTGTTGGTAACCAGTATTTTGGACGCGCCTTTGACAGCGGTAATGGGAGCTCTGAGTTCGTGAATCATCATGTTGACAAAATCATCTTTGACAATTGACAAAGAATTGTCAAATGTAACGTCTTTGATGACAAGACAGACAAGGGAGATTCTGGACTCCTCACTTCGTTCGTCTCCAGAATGACGAAGAATGATCGGAGCAAGGTTCACTTTGAGAGTTTTTTCTTCTAATTTAATTTCCTGTTCTTCCAGAGCTTTGTTTTCCGTCAAAGTTTGTTCAACCATTTTCTTTAAATCAAATGTAGGAGGCAGGCTATTGACAATATCAGCCAGTTTTGGCTTGTTTGCCTTTATGCGTAGAATCTTTTTCGCGGAGGCATTGACAAACGGCAGTTCGTTAACACCGTCAATCATAATGATGCCGTCGGCTAAGTTTTCTAATACATTTTGAGCTATTTGTTCATGTATTGATATGGTTTCGAAATCTTTTTTTGACACTCTTTCTTTTTTTAGTTTTTGTTCTTCAATAAATAATCCTAAGGCAGCAACTCCAAGGCAAATGGCGGCAAGACTCGGAAGAATAACAGGTAAATTAAGCAGGATTTGTAGATTCACAGGTCATTATTTTTCTTTGAGCAAACTTTTGGCTTTACTCACAACGTCTTGGGGCTCGACCTGGTATTTTAAAATGTAATCGGCAGCGCCTGCGTTAATCGCGCCTTTAATCAACTGGTCCTGGCCAAAATTGGAAAGCATGGAGACGACAATTTTTTTGGTATCCGGATCACTTTTTAAGGTTTTTAGCACTTCCGATCCTTCGATGTCAGGCAAAACTTGGTCAAGGAGAATGATGTCCGGTTTTTCTGATTTGGCTTTGGCCAGGCCTGATTTTCCGTCGTAAGCAACTACTGTCTGAAAGCCGGCGTTTTTTAACGCGGTTTGGAAAACCGTTGCCAGTGCCTGGTCATCATCGACTAAAAGGATTTTCGCCATAAACTTAAAGTATCAGGTAGAAGCAGCATTGTCAATAGGCTGAAAATTGGATTTTAGGCAGTTTATCAGTTATCTCGTAAAGACTACTGTTTCTTGGGTCTTTTGGGTGGGTATAACGTGTTGTCTTAATTTGGTAATTGCATGTGTATGAATTTGACAAACGCGACTCTCAGAGACTTCAAATATTCGAGCAATTTCGGCAAATGTAAGACCTAATGTATAATAAAGGGAAAGTGTTAGTTTTTCCCTATGGTTAAAACTTTCCATAGCTCCTTGCTATAGTTGTTATAACTTCCTGTTTTAAAACATGCTCTTTAGGGCTTATTTCACTGCTTGGCAAGGTATCCTTTAAAGTTTGCTTGTTGTCTCTGTCATCTTCAAGATGCAGCTGCTTTTCCTAGAGAAATAAAAGAAATGCGGCCATTATTTTCTACAATTTTTAATTGCTCTTGTGATAAGCCGGTTATAGTTATACAAGAGAGTTCTTCCATAGTAGGCTGCCTTTCGTTTGCATTCATAAAAAGCGCAACGGCATCTTTTACACTATTAAGTCTTTTTCTGGCATTGCGTGGAAGATCGTCAAATGCTCTTAGCTGGTCAGCAACAGCTCCACTAATTCTTTTCTGAGCATACGACCCAAATGGAATATCATAACTTCCATCAAAAGAAATAGCTGTTTGGACAAGTCCTTCAAAAGCAGCAGCAATAAAATCATCCTGTTCCAATACCCGGTCATCAGGAGACAGACTTTTATGTTTTTGATATGCTTTTAATCCTAAAAATGCAGCTAAGCGGGTATTTCCGACAATTCGTTGTTCTATTTCCTGGGATAATGTGGCAGGAGAAGGTTCTGGTGATACTTCTGCTCCTTTTACTGGAATTGCCAATTCCGCTATTGCCATACAGGGGGAGTATACATTACCAATTTACAATTTACAATTTACAATTTACAATGAAAGAATGAAACATGTTATTCGCAAAGAGATCGAAAGAGTTCTTAAGGACATGGGACTGGTTCGTGTCGAGTTTACGATAGAGCATCCGGGGGAAAGTTCGCATGGAGACTACTCGTCAAATATAGCGTTGGTTGTGTTTGGTGAATTCGAAGCACGAAACTCGAAAATCGAAACAAATTCAAAAAATATAAAACTCAAAACACCCTTGGAATTAGCACAGGAAATAGTAAAAAATTTCAAATTTCGGATTTCATCCATTCAACAAGTTCAGGACAAGAATTTCAAATTTATTGACCGGGTGGAAGTGGCGGGGCCTGGGTTTATAAATTTCTGGTTGACAAAGGAGTATTTGTTTGATTCGATGATTCGAATCATTAAAGCAAAAGAAGAGTTTGGGAAAGGAGGTGGTTTAAAAAATAAAAAAGTTATGGTTGAATACACAGATCCCAATCCGTTTAAAGAGTTTCATATAGGACACTTATATAGCAACGCGGTTGGAGAGTCATTAAGCAGGCTTTTTGAAGCACAAGGGGCAGAAGTCAGAAGGGCCAATTATCAAGGAGATGTGGGAATGCACGTTGCAAAATCCCTGTACGGGATTTTGCAACAATTCAGAATTCACAATTCACAATTCAGAATTGGCGAAGAATTACAGAAACTCGAGAAAGAATCACTCAATGAACGGATTGAGTTTTTGGGGCAGGCGTATGTATTGGGAGCAAAAGCTTATGAAGAAGACGAAAAGGTCAAGCAAGAGATACATGTCTTAAATAAGCAAATTTACGAACTTGATCCAAAAATTAAAGACATCTATTTACAAGGAAGACAATGGAGTCTGGATTATTTTGAGACAATTTACAAGCGCTTGGGTACAAAATTTGATGGTTATTATTTTGAAAGTGAAGCAGGAGAAATTGGTTTACAACTTGTTTATGAATATCAAAAAAAGGGAGTTTTTGCAGAAAGCGAAGGTGCTGTAATTTTTCCCGGAGAAAAATATAATCTCCATAACAGGGTGTTTGTAAATTCCTTGGGATTGCCAACGTACGAAGCCAAAGAACTAGGGCTGAATAAAAAAAAGTATGAAGATTATCCTTTTGATGCGTCTGTTATCGTAACAGGAAATGAAATCAACGAGTATTTTAAAGTGCTTCTTTGCGCGATGGAACAAGTAATCCCCGAAGTTGCCCAAAAAACCAAACATATTGGTCATGGCATGGTACGTCTTCCACAGGGAAAAATGTCGTCAAGGACTGGCAATGTAATAACAGGCGAGTGGCTTTTGGATGAAGCAAAGCGGAGAATTAGTTCAAAATTTTCGGAAATGGCGGACAAGACAGCAGAAATGGTAGCGGTAGGAGCGGTAAAGTATGCGCTTTTAAAATCCGGAATAGGGAGGGATATTGAATTTAGTTTTGACGAGTCGATAAGTTTGGAAGGAAACTCAGGGTCGTACCTCCAATACACGTACGTGAGGACGCAGAGTGTACTCTCTAAATTTCAAATAAATACCAATAACCAAAAAGATTTAAAATTGGAAATTGGAAATTGGAAATTGGAAATTGAAGAAGAAAATATTCTTCGACTATTGTATCGGTTTCCGGAAGTGGTGGAAGAAGCAAGCGGGCACTTGGCGCCGAATTATATTTGCAGTTACTTGTTTGAGCTGGCTCAGGCCTTTAATCTGTTTTACCAAAAACACAAGATCCTAGATCAAAACGTCATCCCGAACTTGTTTCGGGATCCCCAACATTCTGATAATGAGATGCTGAATCGAGTTCAGCATGACAAGAATAAGGATGATACAAAAAGGTTCAGAATACTGCTTACTGCATCAGTGGGGCAGGTATTATACAATGGATTATACATGCTGGGTATTGCGGTTCCGGAGAGAATGTGAGATAATAACCAAACTCAAAAGTCAAAGGTCAAAAGTTCAGGTCAAAAGTAAAAAGTATTGTCATGCCGAACTTGTTTCGGGATCCTGAAATAAATTCAGGATGACTTTTCGTCAATTTTGCCTTTTGCATTTTGATTTTTGAATTTTATTACCATGCAATACCAGCGGAGTGTTTTTCCCAATGGTCTTCGCGTACTCACCATCCCCATGCCTTCGTTTGAGAGCGCTACGGTTTTGGTAATGGTGAGAGCTGGCTCTCGGTACGAAACAAGAAGAAATAACGGCATTTCCCATTTTTTAGAGCACATGGCGTTTAAAGGGACCTCAAGGCGGCCTTCTGCTTTGGAAATTTCTTCTTTAGTCGACGGAATCGGCGGAGAAGTAAATGCATTCACCGGCAAAGAAACCACGGGCTATTACATAAAATCCCAGGCAACACATATTGATTTGTCTTTGGATATTTTGTCAGACATGCTGCAGAATTCCTTGTTTAAGACCGAAGAAATTGACAAAGAGCGGGGAGTAATTTTGGAAGAAATAAATTTATACGAAGATACGCCGGCTCGAAAAATCGGCGACGTGTATGAAAAACTTTTGTACCAAGATACGCCAATGGGTTGGGATATTGCCGGAGAAAAAGACGTGATTAAAAGCATTACCCGGGAAGATTTTGTACAGTACATGGAGAGTTTGTACAGCGCGGATAACATTACTGTTGTTGTTGCGGGCGGAGTTGACAGCAAAAAAGCAGAAGAGTTAGTGGAAAAATACTTCGGGAAAATGCATGCTTTTGACATACAAAGTTATATAAAAGTACTAGAAAAACAAGACAAGCCCGAGGTTTTGATTAAGCATAAAAAAACAGAGCAGGTACACATTGCTTTGGGTGTGAGGACTGTTTCGATAAATCATCATCACAAGTATCCGCTCTTAGTTCTTTCAGCTATTTTAGGTGGGGGAATGAGCAGCAGGTTGTTTTGTGAAGTCAGGGAAAAAAGAGGACTGGCCTATTATGTTCGTTCGAGTTCGGATCATTATCAAGACTGCGGAAGCTTAGTAACGACAGCAGGAGTTGATGCCAAACGGGTCGAGCAGGCGATAGAAGTAGTCGTTCAAGAGTACAATAAAATCTCAAATCAACAAATCAACAAATCAACAAATCAACAAATTTCAAAGGAAGAATTGAAGAAAGCCAAGGAGTATTTGAAGGGGCATATGGTGTTAGAGCTCGAAGACAGCAGGTCGGTGGCTGGATTTTTTGCTTCGCAGGAGTTACTCGAAGAAGGAATTAAAGCACCGGAGGATATATTGCACGCCATAGACAGAATTACCTTAGAAGACATAAAGCTGGTAGCAAAGACGTATCTTGTTGCGGAAAAACTGAATCTGGCGGTGATTGGTGATTTTGAGGACAAGGATCGGTTCGAATCCCTCTTGCAATTACAATGATTATAAATGTTATAATATCAATGTCATCCTGAATTTATTTCTGGATGCCGAAACAAGTTCGGCATGACAAGGAGAACATATGGAAAGAAGCGTAATACTAGTCAAGCCGGACGGAGTGCAAAGGGGATTGATTGGCGAGATTATTCGTCGATTCGAAAGAAAAGGTCTCCGACTGGCCGGCTTAAAAATGATTAGTCTTGATGATGCGCTTTTGGATGAATGGTACGCGCATCACAAAGATAAGCCATTTTTTGGGAAGTTAAAGGCGTACATGAAATCATATCCGGTTGTGGCAATGCTTTTAGAAGGGTTGGATGTTGTTGTAACGATTCGAAAAATGATTGGAATTACAAAAGCCAGAGAAGCAGAACCGGGGACAATACGAGGTGATTTTGCCATGAGCCAGCAATACAATTTAATTCACGCCTCGGAAAATGCTGAAATTGCCAAACGGGAAGAGGAATTACTGTTTGACAAACGTGAAATTTTTGAATGGAAAAAGCTTGATTACGATCACATTTACCTCGAAGACGAGCGATTATAGAAAGTAGTTTACCTCTTGACAAATCCCATACTTAATATTAATATTAGGAATATGATCCCAAGATTAATTGAAGATTTAGTATTATCAAGCTTAAAATCATCCGGGAAAGTGATTCTCGTGCTTGGGGCAAGACAGGTAGGAAAAACCACTTTAGTCAAAGACATTGGCAAAAAATTAGAAGAAGAGGGAAGCAGGGTAGTATATCTTAATTGTGACTTATCTGAGGATATATCAGCCATTAATACCATCTCAAAGACTATTTTAGAAAGGTTATTGGCACATACAGATATTATTCTTATTGATGAGGCACAAAGGTTAGATAATCCTGGACTTACATTAAAAATTATTTACGATAACTTCAAACAGGTTAAGGTTCTGGCTACAGGTTCGTCTAGTTTTGACCTGAAAAACAAACTTAGTGATCCTTTGACCGGACGTTACCTTGATTTTACACTTCATCCTTTGTCGTTTACTGAGATTTTAGGTGAGCAGGCCCAGACAAACGAAGCAATCTTAAAGGGTAAAGCAGATGCACTTTTGTCTCAAGCCATGCTTTATGGGCTATACCCGGAAGTTTATTTAGAAAACAGACCGGAGCAGAAACAGGTCTTACTTGAGCGAATAGTAGAAAGCTATCTATATAGAGATATTTTAACTTTTGGGCGGATTAAAAATTCCCAGGCAATAAAAGACTTAGCTAAGGCGCTGGCTTATCAAATTGGCTCAGAAGTTAACGAAAATGAGCTTTCCAACAGGCTAAAAATTGACAGGAAAACAGTTGTTTCATATCTTGATATTTTGGAAAAATCTTATGTAATAGTTGGTGTTCACCCTTATTCGAAAAACCCCAGAAGGGAGATTGGCAGCCAGTATAAAGTATACTTTGTTGATTTGGGAATTAGAAATGCTTTAATTGGCGACTTTAATCCAATTAATCTAAGAGCTGATGCCGGATTTTTATGGGAGAATTTTCTTTTTATTGAGAGACGGAAAAAGTTTGCCAATGCCTCAAAAAGTATTACTTCTAACTTTTGGAGAAGCTATTCAGGTGCTGAGGTGGATTATATAGAGAAAACTACTAATGAGAAACTTAGGGCGTTTGAATTTAAATACGGTAGAACCTCTTTAAGCAGAGGTGCACACTCTTTTACGAACGATTATGGAATAACAGTAGAGCTGATTAACCACGGAAACTATGTGGGATTTATCTGTTGATGTTATCTGTCGAGCTTTACGTAAAAGTTAGAACTTCCTTTTTACGTTAATATGGTAGTCGGCGTCTGTGGACGCCTCCTGATCTTCCTATCGCTCGGCCTTCGGCCTCGCTCTATGTATTTTTTGCGCGCGTTTTCCCGTTGGGACGGGATACGATTTTGATTATAGCAGATTCCGTATCAACCCACCCTCCCGACAAAAGGAAGCGGCACCCCCGCTTTTGGGCGAGAGGTCGCCACTAGGGCCTTTTCATTACCCATAAGTTTGTAATTTAGGCTCAAGTATGTATATACTGAAAGTGTATGAATACAACTGCTCTGTTCCCTGTTGATCTGGGTGACAAAAGACTGGACAACCGGTGTAACAAGCTGATTGAACAATTAATGGCCAAACCTTCCTCTAGTATTCCTCAAGCCTGTATGAGCTGGAAAGATACCAAAGCAGCTTACCGGTTCTTTGCCAATGACGAGATTGATCCTGAGGATATTTTTGAGGCTCACTACAAAGAAACGGTGAGAAGAATACAAAAGACTGATGGAGTCATCCTTGTTCCGCAGGATACCACAGATTTAAGTTATACCACACACAAGAAAACCACAGGACTTGGTAGCATGGGTAGCTTTAAAAACTTGTATGGTATGCATGTCCATTCTGCACTGGCTGCAACAGAGGCTGGTATACCCCTGGGACTTTTGTCCCAGTACCGCTGTGCCCGTGATCCAAAACAGTTTGGGAAGAAAACCAAAGACAGAAACAAAACCTACATGCTTCCCATTGAGCAGAAGGAAAGCATTAAATGGATTAAAACCGTTGAAGCAGTTGAACAGGCCATACCAGAGGGTAAAACCGTAGTTGTCATTGGGGATCGGGAATCAGATATCTACCCACTGTTTGCTCACAAAAGAAAGGAAAATGTTCACCTGCTTGTCCGTGCCTCATCCAATCGTGGGGTGGACAGTGAGGAAGGGAAGTTGTTTGCAACAATGGAGGCATTACCAAAGAAAGGAACCATCGCCATCCAGCTTTCTAAAACACCTGTGCGTAAACCAAGACAAGCAACCCTGACCATCAAATACACGGAGGTTACACTGAAGTCCCCAAACGTAGGCAAAGGACGGGCAAAAGGCAGAGTTTCTCTTTTCTGTGTATCCAGGCCAAAGAGGAACACCCACCAAAAGGAGAACAGGCTGTTTCCTGGACCCTTTTGACAACATACCCTGTCCACAGTTTTGCTGATGCAGTCGTCATCACCACCTGGTATACCAGAAGATGGCTGATTGAAAGATTCCACTTTGCCTTAAAAAGTGGCTGCAAGATTGAAGAATTACAACTCCACGAGAGAACAAGACTGGAGCGTGCGTTGGCTCTGTACTCAGTCGTTGCCTGGCAACTGCTTTGGATGACCTATGAGGCCAGAGAACATTCCACTGATCCTTGTACCAAAATTCTCTCCACCCATGAATGGCAGGCTCTAGTGAGCATGAGTGAAGGCAGAAAAACCAGAAGAACCAAACCACCCACCATGCAGGAAGCAGTTCACCTGATTGCTAAACTGGGAGGCTTCTTGGGAAGAAAAGGAGACAAAGAACCTGGAGTTAAAACCCTTTGGGTAGGTCTTTCGCAGACTGTCAGATATTGCTGCCACCTGGCAATTACTGCTTCGTGTTGATGAAGATGTGGGTAAGGGATAGGCCTTGGGGAAGCCTCGCCAATGTTTTCTCATTTTTATTAAATACAGTATCTTACGAGCTTTTAATCTAATTTAGTTTCGCTGCGCCGTCGGCGGGGTGGATCCGCTGTTCGCCCCCGCCTTTATTATTTTACCCCTTCCTGTTCATGAAGCTTCGGTCGCATCGGCGACCTTGTGGTAACTCGGTTGGCTCGCCCCGTTTTCTTTTAAATAAAAAATGATTTCTCACGGGGCTCGCTTTTGTCGGGCTACCTATCCAAAATATATCTTAAGTTAAAGTTTCCCTGACGGTAGCCCTCCTTTTAGCAGAGACTCCATGATGGAGCGGGGGCGGCGGACCGCCACCAAAACCAATCGGCCGAAATGGGATAAATTGGCCGACTTTGTGTTAGACTTAGACATATGGTCGATACCAAAATTGCCATTTTTAAGGGTAAAGAGATTAGAAAAACTATTTATAACAATGAGTGGTGGTTTTCGGTTATTGATGTAGTAAAAGTATTAACAGGCACTGATAGACAGAGGAAATATTGGAATGACTTAAAAGTTAAGCTTGTTAAAGAGGGTTACGTTGAGTTGTCCGAAAAAATCGGACAACTGAAATTAGAATCGTCTGATGGGAAAAAATACTTAACAGATTGTGCAAGCACTGAAACAATATTTCGTATCATTCAAGCAATTCCTTCTCCAAAAGCAGAACCCCTTAAAAGGTGGCTTGCCAGAATTGGGTATGAAAGGATACGAGAAATTGAAGATCCAGAACTTGCAACAAAAAGAACCAGAGCTTTGTATAAAGCAAAAGGTTATCCCGATGACTGGGTAGAAAAACGAATGAGAGGTATCGCCATCCGTGAGGAGCTTACCGACGAGTGGGATAAACGAGGAGCTAAGATGCAAAAAGATTATGAAATTCTGACAGCTGAGATTTCCAAAGCAACTTTTGGTGTTACTCCAAGCCAGTACAAAAAGTTAAAAAGTCTAAAGCGCGAAAACCTGCGTGATCACATGGATGATTTCGAACTCATTTTTACCATGCTTGGGGAAAGGGCCACTACTGAAATTCATCGCAACGAGAATTCAAAAGGAGTTCCGAAGCTAAGAAGTGATGCAAAAGCCGGCGGTGATATTGCCGGAGGAGCAAGAAAAAAACTTGAGAAACGGCTTAAAAGATCAATTGTCTCAAGAGAAAACTACCTACCTAAAAAAAGAAAGGTCAAACAACTGACATGATGTCTGATATCATTGCTGATAAAGAATGGAGAGCATCGTTGTTGGCAGGATACGTGGTACAGATTGGTTTATATAGATTTAAATAGTTCTGACAGAGATACTTTTAGGATTTGAGCAATCTTAATAAGTTTTTTCAGAGTAGGATTTTTCTCCCCTCTTTCTACAAATCCCATATAGCTTCTGTCGACTCCAACTTTAAATGCTAAGTCTTCTTGTGTCATTTCGTTTTCTTTTCGTAACTCCTTAATTCTTTGCCCCAATCTTTTGTGAGTAGCTGATAAAGACTCCATATGCTACCCAAGATTAAGTCAAAAGGGACTATCAGACCAGCTTCTGCTTGTAGCTTTATTATTAAATTTTTTGATATATTGGGACTATAGGTAGCGTAAAAGTGCATCTTTATGACGGCTATTTTTGATGTTTCATTTTGGCTATATTTCCTTTTTTTTCTTTATTGCTATTTTTTTAGCCTTCTTTGTTCCAGGAGATCTTGCTTTAAGAAGATTACAACTTTCCTCTTTTCAGAGATTCGTTTTAGGAACAATTTTAGGTATGGTTCTATGGGGCTGGCAAGGTTTTATATTTGGTTATCTTGGGTTAAGATGGTTATCGTACCCATATCTCTTGATAGCTTTTACTTTTTGGGTAAAAACCTATATTAAGGGTAATAGAATTAATCCATTTGAAAAACTCAGAAGTAGAAAAATAAATTTATTATTGCTTGCTCTCATTCTGACTGGTAGTTTAATACAACTTACCAGGGTTTGGTTTACTGGCACTCTTTATTCTAATGGGCTTTATTTTTGCTGTGGCAACACAAGCGATAGTCTTTTTCATATAGCGTTAACAAATCAAATAGTAAAAACATTTCCCCCTTTTCAGCCTGGTATGTTTGGCGTTATAGTTCATAATTATCATTATTGGAGCAATCTTGTTATTGCAGAACTTATAAGAGTTTTTCACTTGCCCTTAATAGCTACTCAATACCAGTATTCAACCTTACTTATATCAACATTTTTGGGTCTTTCAGCTCTTGTATTCGGTCAAGTAATCAAGCTTGGTAAATCTTTTGTTTTGTGGCTGATGATTTTCTTCAAGCTTTTCTGATGCAAACTTAGGTTTAAAATCTGAGTACTCTTCCTTAACTTTCTTCAAAGCTTCGTTTCTGATAGCCTCATCAATATGGTGATTGCTGACTCTGTCTTTAAGCTGATGAATTAAAGCTTCATAACCTCTTTCCCTAACAGCTTTTTTGAGCCTTTTGATTTGTCTTAAAGACAGTTTTAATGTTGTGGCTGCTTGGCCATTAGTAATCTTCCCTTGAAGTAAAGTTGTCATTACAGTAATCTTTTCCTGCTCTCTTGTAGTAGAAGACATAAAAACCCATGGTAGGAATAATACTCCATCAGTGTGGGTATTTTAAGGTGACATTTCTAAATTGGTGGGGGTGACGTTTCTAAATAAAGATAAGAATAGATTTCCAGAAGTTGCCAACTTGCTTAGCGGATAGTATAATAAAAAGCACATTAACTGCTGAGGTAGCCAAGGTGGTCAAGGCACCTGTCTGAAGAACAGGCTATGTCAGTTCGACTCTGACCCTCAGCACCCTTCGATAATTCAGCATAAACTGTAAACTCTAAAACTTGTCTCCTCCAAAAATTAAATCCGTTGTAGTGCCGGTTACGCCGATTCCAACATGACTCCAGGCAGAATTGAGTTGGTTATCATTATGCGGTTTATCTCCAGCGTATACCCATTCAATTAAATGAACCCCTAATAATTGAAAGCCTATGCTTGAGTTTTCTCCAAGACTTCTAAATCCAAGTTTTTTATAGTTATTTTCGTCTTTAAGGTAATTATTAAACCCTTCGTGTTTGTCTGTGTTTCCATTTTTTGCAAAAAAATCACTCCTGCTTTGCGCATATTCAGCAAGAGTTTGATTCCATTCCAGCCTTCCTCTTCCGTTTCTTTCCCTATATACATTTAAGGCGTCGAGAATTTCCTGAGGAGTCCCCATTCTTTCGTCTTTACCTACTTTCATAGTCCAGGTATATTTGTCTAATTGTTTGGCAATTCCCCATGGCTCTGAGTCTTCTGAAAAGGTATTAATTTTAGGCTCGGGGCGGAGTTTTGGAGTTGGAATGAAAGTGGGTCGAGGGGATATAACTGGTTTAATAACTTGAATAGATTTGTCTTGAACTTTTCGCGATAAAGATTGAATCCTGCTATTTATAAAAATATTTGCGTCGATGGTTAAAACAAGAAGAAATATTACTAAGATAAATTGGACGTTTTTCGAAAATCTCATGTGGGCCCGAGAAGAGTCGAACTTCTGACCTTTGCAATGTCAATGCAACGCTCTAACCAACTGAGCTACGAGCCCTAGGCTTATATTCTACCAATGGTGTACTATTCTGTAAAGTCAAACCTGCTATAATTTAAACAATGAATCGAAAACAAGCATACGAGCTTCTTATCAAATATCTATATAATAAAAACTTATTAAAACATAGCTTGGCAGCGGAGGCTTCCATGAAAACAATCTACAAACATCTGCATGGTGAAGATCTTAATGAGATTGAACAGGAGAAATGGGGAATAGCAGGACTATTGCATGATATAGATTACCAGCTTGCCCAAGAAACAAATCAACTTGACAAACACGGACTTTTGATTTTTGAAAAAGAACCTGGCGTGATTCCAGAAGATATTGCGCATGCAATAAGAACGCATAACTTCGAAAACACCAAAGAAACGCCTGTAACCGATATTGCCTGGGCAATAGCGTGCGCTGACCAATTAACAGGCTTTATTGTCGCAGCAGCCTTAGTTCATCCTGATAAAAAATTAGAGCCTTTAACTAGTGAATTTATTAAAAATCGAATGAAAGAAAAATCATTTGCCAAAGGCGCAAACAGAGAATCTATACTTTTATGCGAAGAAAAATTAGGTATTCCGCTTAATACATTTATCGAACTTATCCTTTCGTCAATGAAATCTATTAGCAACCAGCTAGAACTATGAGCTCCGCAGGTGTAAGCGTATACCACCCCAAGGGTGTAATTCTCTAACACGAAAAACGGCTCAAAAGACTCGAGCAAACTAATCATGCAGGTTAAGAAGATATAAAGAACCGGTTGGAAATCAAAGGTGGCTTCAAAAAACTTCTCTTTATAAAAAGTCATCTATCTGATATAGTTATGCTATGGATAATGATAAAGAATATCTAAACAATCTAAGACACTCCTGCGCGCATTTACTTGCTGCAGCTGTTCGAAGTTTGTGGCCAGAGACAAAAAATGCCATTGGTCCGGCAATTGAGAATGGATTTTATCAGGATTTTGATCTGGGAGACGTAAAACTGCCTGAAACTGATTTTGAGAAAATCGAAAGCAAAATGCATGAAATTGCTTCTTTATGGCATGAATTCGAGACTAAAGAAGTTTCAGCCGAACAAGCAAGAAAAGATTTTGCCTGGAATCCATACAAACTTGAACTTATCGAAGAATTTGCAAGCGGTGGTAAAAAAATTATGGAAAATAACCCAGGTAATTTTCTTGACCTGTGCAAAGGAGGGCATACCGATAATCTAAAAGAAGAACTCAAACACTTTAAATTACTTTCTGTTGCCGGAGCATATTGGAGGGGAAACGAAAAAAATAAAATGCTTACACGAATTTATGGTACTGCTTTTGCGACAAAAGAAGCATTAGATGAGCATTTGCACATGCTTGAAGAAGCAAAAAAAAGAGACCATAGAAAAATTGGCAAAGAGCTTGGGCTTTTTGTGTTTTCTGATTTGGTTGGTCCCGGACTTCCGCTATTTACCCCGAAAGGCTCAACCATTCGACGCATACTGGAGAGATTTATCGTGGATGAAGAACTTAAAAGAGGATATATGCACGTATATACGCCTCCTCTTGCAAAAACCGATTTATATAAAACGTCCGGCCATTACCCGTATTACAAAGATACAATGTACCCGCACATGCAAGTTGATGAAGACGAGCTTATTTTGCGTCCTATGACGTGTCCACATCACTTTATGCTGTATAAATCAACTCCTCACAGTTATAAAGAACTTCCTGTCAGACTTGCAGAAATTTCTCCTCAATTTCGGTATGAAAAAAGCGGTGAGCTAACAGGGCTTATGCGGGTGAGAATGTTTACGCTTTCGGACGCACACATTATAGCCCGGCCCGATCAGGCAGAAGAAGAAATAAACAATGTTTTAGATTTAATTGAGTCTGTAAATAGCAAGTTTGGGCTTGTGAAGGGAAAAGATTATAAATATCGTCTTTCTTTGGGAGACAGAAACGACGAAAAAAAATATTATAAAGATGATGCTTTGTGGAATAAAGCAGAAGATATTTTAAGAAAAGTCTTAACCAAGCGTAGCGCTCCCTTTTATGAAGCAGAGGCAGAAGCTGCATTTTATGGCCCAAAAATTGACGTGCAAATGAAGAATGTATCGGGTAAAGAAGAAACCGCGTGTACCGTCCAATATGACTTCGTTATGCCAAAGCGTTTTAACTTAACATATATTGACTCAGATGGCAAAGAAAAGGAACCGATTGTAATTCACCGAGCATCAATTGGTGCAATAGAGCGCACCATGGCATTTTTAATAGAAAAGTTTGGGGGGGCATTGCCCCTTTGGCTTTCGCCTGTTCAAATAGTATTGATTCCTATAGCTGACCGGCATATTCAACATGTCCATACTGTAAACAATACACTCATAACTAATAACATCCGATCATCTATTGATGATCGTTCTGAGGGCATGCAAGCTAAAATTCGCGATGCTACTTTACAAAAAGTGCCTTATATGGGTATAATAGGAGATAAGGAAGTTGAAAGTTCGAAGTTGAAAGTTCAAAGTGACGAACCAATGATTTCCGTAAGAACCAGGGATGGAAAAGACCACGGACGTGTAAAACTGTCCGATTTTATTAAACAGGTTCAAGACGAAATTGATAAAAAAACATAAGAAAAGACAAGAACACAGAAGATTTTACCGGGTAAACGAGCGCATTTTTGCTAATCAGCTTCGTGTATTAGGAAGCGATGGCAAGCAAATTGGAATACTTTCAAAGTATGAAGCGCTACAAAAAGCCCGACAAGAAGAACTTGATTTGGTCGAGGTGGCACCAACAGCTAAACCGCCGGTTGCAAAAATTATTGATTTCAAAAAATTCCTGTACCAAGAGGAAAAAAAGAAAAAGGAAGAAAAGAAAAAGGCAAAAGTTTCCGAGACAAAAGAAGTACGTCTTGGACCGTTTATGGATGATCATGACTTACAAGTCATGATACGACGAGGAAGAGAATTTTTAGAAGACGGAAATAAAGTAAAGCTCGTTTTAAAATTTATCGGAAGACAAATAGCACACCCTGAATTTGGTCAAGAAATAGTCAAAAAAGTAATAACAGATCTTTCGGACATTTCCAAAGTAGATAGAGTTGCCCATTTTGAAGGAAAACAACTCATCGCTCTTCTGTCGCCGGAAAGGAAAAAACAATATGTTTACGGCAAAGTTGAAAACCAAAAAGTCAGCACTCAAACGGTTTAAAGTTACCAAAACAGGTAAGGTTATTTTTAGGGGGCAATACCAAGGACATTTAATGCGTAAAAAATCTTCCAGGCGCAAGAGGAGACTTGCCGAACCACGCGTTTTACAAGGAACATTTGCCAAAAAAATCAAGAAAATACTTAACTTAAGTTAAGTATTTTCGCAGTCCTAAACTTGATTCAGAATCCTAGATGCTGAATCAAGTTTAGCATGATATTATTTTAAACTGTAATTTTGAATTTTGATTTTTTAATTTTATAGTATGGCTAGAGTAAAAAGAGGAATAGTTTCCAGACGAAAACATAAAAAGTTACTCTCTAAAACTAAAGGCTATCGAGGCACAAAAAACCGGCTTGTCAAAGTGGCAAAAGAAGCCTCTCTCCACGCCGGAGCGTATGCTTTTCATGGCAGAAAACTAAGAAAACGAGATTTTAGGAGTCTTTGGATCACCCGAATCGGAGAAGCAGTACAAAAAGAAGGACTTTCATATTCCGTATTTATGAACAAGCTTAAAAAAGCAAATATTATGCTTGATCGAAAAATGCTTAATGAATTGTTATCCGAAGATCCTGCTTCCTTTAAAGGGATAGTCAAAAGTGTCAGTAAAAATTAATTTTCCTCAATTTTAACTCAATCTCGAATCTCTCATCATTTTATGCTATTCTTACAGTATACGAACGTGTCATCCTGAATTTATTTCAGGATATCGTTCTTCAAGGATTAAGATTCCGAAACAAGTTCGGAATGACAAAAGAAAACTTTTATGGAAGAAGCGCTTATAAATATTAAAAATACTGCCCTTTCTTTTATACTGGAAACCGACGATCCTAAAAATCTTGAGGAAATTAAACTGCAGTTTTTAGGCAGAGGAGGTAAATTGACCCTTGCAATAAAAGAAATAACAAGACTTCCCCAAGAAAAAAGAAGAGAAGTAGGAATGCTTGCCAATGAGGTTAAACAGACAATAGAAAATACAATCTCAGAGCGCTTGCAAAAGTTAACCCAAAAAAAACATATAAGCCTTTCAAAAAAACTTGACGTAACAAATCCTGGTGCAAAACCTCCTTTGGGCCATTTACATTTAGTTACCCAAGCCATCGAAGAAATAACCTACATTTTTGAGCATATTGGGTTTAGTCGCGTTAGATATCCTGAGATCGAATGGGATTATTATGCCTTTACGGCGCTTAATTTCCCAAAAGACCACCCGGCCCGCGACGATTGGGAAACTTTTTTTATAAAAGAAGAAACAAACCCTAAGATGGGAGAGATACTATTAACGCCTCATACCTCCTCAGGACAAGTCAGGGAAATGCAAAAAAAACAATTGCCCATAAAAATGCTTAATATTGCCAAATGTTATAGAAGACAATCCGACGTATCCCACACACCTATGTTTCATCAATTTGAAGGATTAGTAATGGGAAAAGATATTTCTATTTCACATTTGAAAGGAACATTAGACTATTTTGTCAAATCTTATTTTGGAGAAAAACGCCAGTTCCGTATTAGACCGTATCATTTTCAGTTTACAGAACCATCATTTGAGGTTGATGTAACGTGTGGCGTTTGTCTTGGAAAAGGGTGTAAGCTTTGTAAAGCTGGATGGTTGGAAATGGGAGGAGCAGGAATGGTTCATCCAAACGTTTTAAAATTTGGAGGAATTGATTCCAAGGAATTCACCGGATTTGCATTCGGTTGGGGAGTTGAAAGAGTACTTATGATGAAAGAAGGAATTGAAATAGATGACTTACGATTACTGTATTCAAATAAACTTGAATTTTTAGAACAATTCTAAGCTATGAATATAAAAATATTAGACAGCTGGTTACGCGAATTTTTACAAGCAAAAGCAACTCCAAAACAAATTTCTCAAAATTTGTCTCTAACAAGTGTTTCCATTGAAAGAATACAAGCGTATAAAAAAGATTTTATATATGATATTGAGGTCACAACCAATAGACCTGATCTTGCGAGTGTTAGTGGAATTGCAAGAGAAGCTTCTGCTGTTTTACCTCAATTCGGTATTGATGCGAAATATACCCCTCCTTCTTTGTCAAAACCTAAAGACATAAAAGAGAAAACAAAAGTTACTATTGTTAATGATAAAACTATTGTAAATAGAGTATGCGCAGTCGCAATGGAAGTAACCGTAAAACCGCCTCCTGATAAAATTACGGAAAGGCTCCTTACTTCAGACATTAGGAGTCTAAACAATCTCATCGATATAACAAACTATGTTATGAGAACCATCGGACATCCGACGCATGTATTTGATCTTGATAAAATCGGCAAACAAACAGTTATTATCAGACCATCTAAAAAAGGGGAGAAAATTAAAACTCTGGATAAAAAAGAGTACATTCTGCCCGGAGGGGATATTATTGCAGAAGACGGAAATGGAGAAATTATTGATCTTCTGGGAATTATGGGACTTGCCAACAGTGTGGTTTCGGAAAGTACGAAAAGAATTTTATTTTTTCTTGACAATAATAACCCCAGTCATCTTAGAAAAACGTCTATGACTCTTGGCATTCGCTCGGACGCTGTTGCCTTAAATGAAAAAGGAGTAGACCCCGAGCTTGCCATGGATGCGTTTTTATTCGGTATTGATCTGTATAAAAAATTTGCTGATGCAAAAATAATTTCTGAAATTATTGACATTTATCCAAATAAACCAAGATTAAAAACAATCTCTGTTTCAAAAGAAAAAATTGATGCTGTTATTGGAATTCCCGTCTCTCTAAAAACTTCTTTAGAAATTTTAGGCAATCTTGGTTTTAAAACAAAAACAAGTGGAAAAAATATATTTGTTATCGTTCCATCATATAGAGAAAAAGACATTGCTATAGAGGAGGACCTTATTGAAGAAATTGCAAGAGTGTATGGATACCATAATATTCCGTCGGTTCTTCCGAAAATTTCGGTTCCCAAAACTCCCGCACTTGAAAAAAATGAATTTTTTTGGGAACGCCGTTTTAAAGAAGCATTAAAATACTGGGGATTTACAGAAACATATACGTATTCTATGGTTTCTGAGGATTTATACGAAGGTCCAATTGAGCAAGCGGTCACGATTAAAAATCCGCTTTCAACCGATTGGATATATATGAGAAAAACCCTTGTTCCCAGTTTACTCTCTGTTTTAAAAGAAAATTCAAATAGAGATGAGGTAAAATTATTCGAACTGGCAAATGTCTATACGAAAAAGGAACATGACCTCCCTAAAGAGACGCTAAGCTTAGCTGGCGTAATTAGAAAACCTTCACTTTCTTTTTTTGAAGTAAAAGGAATAATTGAACAATTACTTCACAACGCAGGTATTGATAATCTTTCATTTAAAAAAAGTGACTCCGTGCCTGGTGCTGATATTTTGATAGGTACAGCACATACCGGATCAATAGAAGTGCTGGATGATGAGGTTGTTAATTTTGAACTTAACTTTGAAGAAATAGTAACACATGCAACGCTCAAAAAAATCTATAAACCGATTTATAAATACCCGCCAGTTATAGAGGATATTGCAATTATTATCTCGGAAGATGTCCCAACAAACGAAATCAGAGAAGAGATCCTAAAACAAAGTAGTCTTATTGAAGATGTAAGTTTACTTGATACTTTCGAGAATACACGCACATTTCACATTCTATACCAAAATCCGGAAAAAAATTTAACGTCAAAGGATATCGAACCGATTAGGACAAAGATTCTTGCGGCTCTTACAGAAAAATTCGGAGCGAAATTAAAGGAATAATTATGCATACTGCCTACCTTGTTTTAATTTCGATTCTTTTTGCAATTACCATAATCGTTGACCGATTCTACGCAAAAGTTTCAAACCGTTATCTCTCTAAACTTTTCATAGCAATTCTATTTAATTTCAGCATCTTTTTCTTTCTGGTATATGTTGGCATCCACATGAATATTTGGTATTACAACAACCAAGGAATATTGGGAATGTATTATCTTTCGATTCCGTTTGAAGAATATCTGTATATGATATTTGCTCCCTACTCCTCAATTGTATTATGGGAAAGCTTTCATAAAACAATAAAAAGAAACGTTAAGAAAAAAAGATAATTATGAATTTTACATTTTTCTTCTACCTTTTATTTTTTCTGCCTTTGTTAATCTTTTTTGTATGGGTCACAAAAGAAAAAGTTTTAAAAGATGAACCAATATTTTGGGAATATACGGCAGGCATAGTTTTTCTACTTATTATCCTTGGAGACATTGCCATAAATACTCAACAATGGTTTTGGACACGATCATCAACAATGGGAATATATATTGGCAATCACCCAATTGAAGCTATTATTCAAGCATCTATTACTCCTCTATTTATCATCTCCGTTTGGGAATTCATAAAAAGGCAAAAATAATAATTCCTTATTCTACGGGAGTAGATGTTGGGGTAGGGGAAGGAGTTGATGTTGGAATATTTGTTGGGGCAGGAGTGGGAGTGTCAGAAACAACTCGAGTAGATTTTTCGGTTGGTGGATGATATAAAGGATCGTCTTTATAGGTTTCATTAACCCATTTATCAATTCCTTCCTGCCATCTGTTTTTTCCATCTCCGGAAACAGGATCATCTTCGTGTAAAACGATAAACTTTTTTGTTTCATATTCGTTTTTTGCTATTTCGCTGTCGCTTGCCAATTTTTTTGAATCTGCTTTAGAAATTTTAAGCGTTTTATAAATTTCTGACTGTCCCTGGGGTTGAGTTCCTTTTATAAAATATTCTGCTCTCGTTGGTTTTCCTTCAACCGGAAGACCTCCTCCTAATGAATCTATCGTTACTGCTTCAACGTTTTCTGGTGGTTCAAAATCACCGCTTGGATGAGTTTTAAGCGCTTCTAAAATAATTCTTCGCCAAATTGGGGCCGCGCCTGTTACACCAGAGGCGACATTTCCCATAGGACTATTGTCATTATTACCAACCCAGGTTGTCACCAAAACACTTGGCGTCCAACCGATTGTCCAGTTGTCCCGCTTGTCATCTGTTGTGCCGGTTTTAACAGCAATAGTTCTTCCTCTAACATGTAAATAGCTGTTTTCCCCAAAGGTTATAAGTCTGGCATTATTATCCGAAAGTATATGGGAAATAATAAAGGCAACTTCAGGACTTATCACCCGTTTTGGAGCTGTTTTTTTATACTCGTATAATACTTTTCCTTTTCTATCCGTAACCTTTAAGATTGTAATTGGATCAACTTTGTATCCACCATTAGCAAACGCGCTGTATGCTCCTGCGATTTCAATAATTCTGACTTCTCCTCCTCCCAAAGTAATGGACAACCCAAACCGTTTTATATTCTCATTGGTTGGAGCAAGTGTTAATATTCCCATACTATTTGCCGTGGTTAACATATTTTTTACCCCAACCAAAGACAGCATTTTTACCGCTGGAACATTTAAAGACGAGCCTAACGTAAACCGCATTTGTACAGGACCGTGATATTTTCTGTCGTAATTTTCCGGCTCGTAGTCTTTTTCTTGCCCTGGGTTAGGAAATACGGTTTTTGTATCCAAAAAAAGTGTTGACGCAGTATATCCTTTTTCCAGAGCTGTTGCGTACGTAATTGGTTTTATGGCCGAGCCGGGTTGCCTAAGACCATCAACTACAACATTAAACTGCCCGCTGAATTTTTCATCTTTTTTCTCATTTTCTTCCATGCCTTCAAAAAAGTTTTTGCTGCCAACCATTGCCAATACTTCACCTGTTTTAGGATCAACTGCTATACTTGCACCATTGCCGACTTTTAAAGATTTTGCTGATTCGACTTCTTCTTTGACAATTTTTTCCGCTTGTTCTTGTAATTTGTAATCCAAGGTTGTGGTAACCTGTAATCCGCCGCTTTCGACAACATTTTCGCCAAATTGTTTAATCAATAAATCTTTAACATAAAAAGAAAAATGCGGTGCTTTTATAGATGAATCGTTGGATTGAAATTGAATGGAAGGAAGCGCTTTTACACTGTCCAGCTCTTGCTTACGAGTAATATATCCGTCTTCTCTCATGCGGCGCAATACATCCGTAGTCCTCGCAATATATGCTTTTGGATACTTGCCATTTGGGGAATAATACGAAGGCCGTTGGGGAAATCCTGCTAAAACCGCAGACTCAACCAAATTTAGTTCTTTAGCTTTTTTACCAAAATACCGCTGCGACGCAGCTTCTACACCAACCGCAGTTCCACCATAAGGAGCAACGTTTAAATAGAGCTCCAATATCTGGTCTTTAGAATATTTTTTTTCTACTTCAATCGATAGAATAAATTCCTTAATTTTTCGAGGCAATGTCCTTTCGGAAGAAAGCAAGGCATTTTTTACTAATTGTTGAGTTAGAGTAGAACCCCCGGTTACACCCCGAAAAAGAAGAGTATCTTTTATTACCCGCAAATACCCCAAGACAGAAAAACCTTGGTTTGTGTAAAAATCTTTGTTTTCTATGGCAATGGTTGCTTGTTGAAAAATTTTGGGAATACCCGAAAGAGAAACGTACGTCCTGTCTTGCTCTTTAAACACGTCGTACAAAACTACTCCATTTCTGTCTAAAATCTTTGTGGACTCAGATAAGTTGCTTGCGGATAATTTTCCCGGAGTCGGTAAATCTCTTGAATACCACAGGAATAATAAAAATGTAATAACGACAAATGTTATAAGGCCATAAAACGAAAAGGTAACCAACGTATGAACAAAAAAAATATTACTTCTTCTTTGCCGTCGCCTCATTATTTAATTATAATCGCTCCTTAGAAAATATGCTATACTTTGAGCATGGATAAGATTGAAGAATTATTAACAAGAGGTGTGGATAGTATTTATCCTACCAAAGAAGAACTGGAAAAAGTCTTGCGTTCTGGAAAGAAGTTAAAACTGTATCAAGGTTTTGATCCAACCGGAACAAATCTTCATATAGGACACATGGTGGGTTTTAGGAAACTACGAGCATGGCAGGATTTGGGTCACCATGTTATTTTTTTAATTGGCGATGGCACAGGCCAGGCAGGAGACCCGTCTGGCAAAACAAAGGCTCGCGAAAAATTCTTTACCCGAGAAGAACTAAGAGCAAACGCTGTTGACTATGTAAAACAAGCCGGCAAAATAGTGCGATTCGAAGGGGAAAATCCTGTCGAAATTTTGTTCAACGGTGATTGGCTAAACGAACTAAAACTGGTTGAAATTTTAAATATTATGGATCATGTATCGTTCCAACAAATATTGGAACGGGATTTATTTCAGGAAAGATTAAAACTGGGCGAAGAAATCAAATATCGAGAATTTTTTTATCCGCTGCTTCAAGGGTATGATTCGGTAGCTATGGAGGTTGATCTTGAACTTGGAGGTTCCGATCAAACATTCAACATGTTAGTAGGAAGAAAGCTGGTCAAAGAAATGTTAAAAAAAGAGAAATTTGTGATGACAACTCCACTTCTTACCGATTCAGAAGGAAGAAAGATTGGAAAAACAGAAGGCAATGTAATAGCTCTTACCGATAATCCAAATGATTTGTACGGGAAAATCATGGGATTGCCAGATGACGTCATTATAAAAGGATCCGAATATCTTACCGATGTTTCCATTGATCAAATCAGGAAATTCAAACAACAAGACCCACTGAATGCTAAAAAACAATTGGCATTTGAGATTGTTAAACAACTACATAGTCAAAAAGATGCTCAAGAAGCAGAAGAACAGTTTGAAAAAACAGTTCAAAAACACGAAATTCCGCAGGATGTTCCGGAAGTAGAACTAAAAAAAGAAACTCCTGTAAATGAAGACTTACTTGTTACATTGGGCTTTGCAACGTCAAAATCAGAAGCTAGAAGACTTTTTGAACAAGGTGGAGTAGAAATAGATGGAGAAAGAATGAGTGAGCCTCCAAATAATCCCGTTAAAGAAGGAATGATTCTTAAAGTTGGCAAGCGAAAATTTGCAAAAATAAAGATTAAAGGTTAAAATACTGCCGCATGGTGTTGTGTCATCCTGAACTTGATTCAGAACGACAATGAATATGCGAACAAAAATTCAAAAGTATGCTTTAATTAGTGTCTTTGATAAAAAAGGTATTGCAATTTTGGCAAAAAAACTTCATGAACTTGGGTACAAAATTATTTCAACCGGTGGCACTGCAAAATACCTTACTCAAAATCGAATACCAAATATACCCGTTAGCACCGTCACTCATAAACCCGAATGCTTTGACGGTAGGATTAAAACAATCAGCTTTGAAATTGAAGGTGGAATATTATTCGACCGGACAAATCCCGATCACGTTGACCAAGCAAAAAAGTTTAAAATCAAACCAATTGATATTGTTGTATGCAATTTATATCCTTTCGAACAAACTTCTGCAAAGCAGAATACAACACTTGAGGAGGTTGTGGAGCACATTGATGTTGGCGGTCCAACGATAATCCGAGCAGCAGCGAAAAACTATAAAAACGTGTTGATTGTGGTGGATCAGAATGATTATGATAGCGTGGAAACGTACCTCGAGAGTCGTCATTCTGGCAAGGTCGCTTCAACGACCGCATCCAGAATCTTCCAAGGCAATGAGAGATCCTGGACAGAGAGTTCAGCTCTCACAAGCCAGGATGACGAAGGATTTAGAAAACCATTAGCTGCCAAAGCGTTTGCCCATTTATCGGTTTATGATTCCCAAATAGCCTCGTTTTTATCAGCTGAGCTATTCCCCAAAGAAATTACTATTCCCGGCAGACTCCAAACTCACCTTCGCTACGGAGAAAACCCGCATCAGCAAGCAAGCTTATATGTGATCCCAAACCAAACCTCAATATTAAAAAACTTAGAGCAACTTTCAGGAAGAAAATTATCTGCAACAAATGTGGAAGACATAAATGCCGGAATTGAATCAGTCAGATTTTTTAAAAAACCCTGTGCTGTTGTGATAAAACATAATAATCCCTGCGGAATCTCTCTTGGCGAGACGTCAAAACAGGCACTTCAAAGATCCATACTTGCAGATGCAGAGTCAGCATTTGGAGGCGTAATTGTGTTAAATAAACCGCTTGATGTTGGGGCCGCAAAAGTTATTGCAGATTTTAAAGACGAAAAAAGAAGTAATATAGACATTGTTGCCTCTCCTTCAATTGAAAAAAGAGCCTTGGAATTATTAAAAACTGTAAGAAAATCAATGGGCGTATACGAATTTGGTGATATACAAAAAATCAACCCCCTGCAAATAAAAGCGCTCGATGGAACTTTTATTCTCCAAACTACCGATGCAGTCGACGAACAAAGTTTTAACTCCTGGAAAGTTGTCACCACAACAAAACCAACCAAAATACAACTGGAACAAGCCAAACTTGCTTGGAGATTTATCTCTCGTATTCGATCAAACGCAATCGTGATAGTTGACAAATCCCTGCCAATGACAAGGGGAATCGGCACGGGTCAAACCTCACGGATTAGATCGGTAAAAATCGCCCTTGAGCAAGCAGGCGGGTATGCCAAAGATGCAATTTTAGCAAGTGATAGTTTTTTCCCTTTTGATGACGTAATTAAACTCGCTTCCGAGTACAAAATAGGTACAATTATCCAGCAAGGCGGATCTATCAACGACAAAGCTTCAATTGATGCTTGTAACAAAACCTGTATTCCCATGATTTTTACCCATAGACGTGCTTTCTGGCACTAAAAAGTTAAAAATTCAAAATTCAAAATTACAGTTTAAAATAATGTCATGCTGAACTGGATTCAGCATCTAGGACACTGAAACAAGTTCGGGGTGACCTTTGGTCAATTTTTCACTTTTAACTTTGAACTTTTAATTTGATACTCACCATGAGAATTAAAAAGCAAAATACAGTTCTTGTAGTTGACGGAGGGGGAAGAGGAGCAGCTTTGGTTGATGCGTACGCAAAAAGTAAGCATGTTTCCCTGCTTTTGGCTATTCCGGGAAATGACCTCATGCGAATAAATACAAAAAAACCTGTCAAGATTTTTACTCATCTCAAAACCACAAGTATTAAAAAAATTTTAGAAATTTGTAAAAAGGAACATGTAGATTTAGTTGACGTTGCACAAGATAATGCTGTGGAGTCGGGATTAGTTGATGAACTTGAAAAAATTGAAATTTCCGCTTTTGGACCCACCAGGCTTGCAGGACAGATTGAATGGGATAAAGCCTGGGCAAGAAAATTCATGAAGACTTATAATCTCCCAACCCCATCATATAAAATTTTTAAAAGCCGGCAGGACGGAATTGACTTTGTTAAAAAGCAAAAAGATCAAAAATGGTTTGTGAAAGCGTATGGACTCGTAGAAGGAAAAGGAGCGCTTCCGGCCGAAAACAACCAACAAGCTATAGAAAGAATCAAAGAAATGAAACGATTTGGAAAAGCCGGAGAAGTATTTCTACTTGAGCAGTGGCTTGTCGGAGAGGAATTTTCCTCATTTATCCTTGCGGACGGTAAAAGCTTTCAGCTTATAGGATCTGCTCAGGATCATAAACGTGTATTTGACGGGGATTTGGGAAAAAACACCGGAGGCATGGGTTGTTCGACACCTCCTCTTGTCTTAACAGCAAAAATCCTAAAACAAGTTGAAAACATTTTTAAAAAAACGCTCATTGGCCTTCAAAAGGAAGAAAGGATATACAAAGGAATTCTTTACCTGGGAGGAATTATAGTCAAAGGAAATGTGTATATTATTGAATTTAACGCGCGCTGGGGAGATCCGGAAGCAGAAGTTATTATCCCGGGTATTAAAAATGATCTGTTTGAGATATCAACTGCTGTGATTAACGGTACGCTAAACACAATTAAAGTCGACTTTGATAACAAAGCCAGAATTGCTGTTGCCGGTGCGTCAAAAGGATACCCGGAAGACTACTCAGCTGTCAAAGGAAAAGAAATAATAGGTTTGGAAAAGGCTCAAAAAATTCCGGAAATAAAAATTTACTCTGCAGCAGTCAAAAGAGAAGGAAAAAAGTATACGGCAAATGGCGGAAGATTGTTTTATATTGTTGGAAACGGGAAAAATGTTATCGAGGCAAGAAAAAGGACGTATAAGGCAATAAAGCTTGTATCAATTGAAGGAAATAATTTGCACTACCGCAGGGATATTGGATGGAGAGACGCAGAAAGAATACAAAAAATAAAAAATTCAAAATCCTAAATTCTAAATAATATTAAAAGTTAAGAATTCCAAACAGTTTCGAACATTAGAACATTTGAGTTTGGAAATTATTTAGTATTTAGATATTAGAAATTAGGATGTATCAGTTATGTTATAATTGACCTATGGATTTGTTTCGAAAACATAGCTGGGTGTGGAAAGTAATTGTAATAATTTCTACTGTTGCTCTGATAGTGTCGTCAATTCTTCCTTTGTTCACACTCCGCTAAAATATACATTGTATGAACTTAAAAGATAAAATCTCAAACGCTGAGAGGATTTTAAAAATGTATTGGTCGCGTCTTGAAAAACTAGGCATTTATACGTTTGAAGATTTTTTGTTTCACATTCCGTTTCGCTACGAAGATTATTCGCTTATTTCAAAAATCTCCCGAGTCCAACCGGGAGAAACAGTCACTATTCAAGGAGAAGTTTTGGAAATAAAAACTCAGTACACAAAAAGAGGCAAAAGAATCCAAAGAGCAAAAATTCAAGACGATACGGCAGTTTTAGACGTAATCTGGTTTAATCAACCCTATCTTACCCGGACAATTCCTCAAAACTCTAACATATCTTTATCGGGTAAAGCAGAACTCAATGGACAAAAAATAATTATGCAGTCACCAGAATACGAGATACTAACGCCGAACAACGCGGAACAAAACGCCGAACAACGCGGAAAAACAATTCATACAGGTCGTCTTGTCCCTATTTATCCCGAAACGCACGGAATTTCATCAAAGTGGTTAAGAAGACAAGTGCATAGGATTTTAACAGAACATAAAAATAAACTAGATGAGTATCTTCCGTACTCAATTATAGAAAAAAATAATTTTTTAGAATTTAAAGAGGCTATCGAACAAATACATTTTCCAAAATCAATAGAATATGCTTTAAAAGCAAGACAAAGACTTTCTTTTGATGAATTATTCCTTTTACACTTGGCAAGCTTGAGTAGAAAAAATCAATGGAAACAAAGTTTTCCCGGATTTGCATTTTCTGTTTATGAAGATAAGGCTAAAGATTTTGTTAATAAATTTCCGTTTACCTTAACCATCAGTCAAAAAAGAGCAACTGAGGAAATTTTAAATGACTTAGCATCTGATAAACCAATGAATAGGTTATTGGAAGGAGATGTTGGAAGCGGAAAAACAGTTGTATCCGCAATTGCCATGTATGTAGCATTTCTCAATGGTTTTCAGTCAACTCTCATGGCTCCCACGGAAATACTCGCCAATCAACACTACAACACGATCTCAAATCTTCTAGCACCATTTGGAGTTAAAGTTGGTTTAAAAACTGGAAGTAGTAAGTATCGTGTATCAAGTATTAAGAAAAAAAAAGCGAAAAATATACTTAATACTAAATACATAATACATAATACTGACCTAGATATTCTCATTGGAACCCACGCAATTCTTTCAGAGAAGGTTAAGTTCGATAAACTTGGTCTCGTGATTATTGACGAACAGCAGCGGTTTGGAGTCGAACAACGTTCGATCATAAGACAAAAGGGCAAAAATCCCCATCTTTTAACCATGACAGCAACACCGATTCCGCGTACAGTTGCCCTTACTATATATGGCGACTTAGATCTTTCATATCTTGACGAAATGCCAATCGGTAGAAAAAAAATTAAAACCTGGCTTGTTCCTACAGAAAAAAGGGGGGCAGCTTACAAATGGATAGAAACTCAAATTAAACAAACCGATTCTCAAGCATTTATTATTTGTCCGTTTATCGAAGAGTCCGAAAGCATGAACACTGTCAAAGCTGCGAAAAAAGAATACGAACGTCTTAAAAAAGAAGTATTTCCCCACCTTAGGCTTGGCATGCTTCATGGAAAAATGAAAGCAAAAGAAAAAGAAGAAATGCTTACAACCTTTCGAGATAAAAAAATGGATATTTTGGTTGCTACTCCTGTTGTAGAAGTTGGAATCGATATCCCAAACTCAACAATTATTATCATAGAGGCTTCCGAGCGGTTTGGACTTGCGCAACTACACCAATTACGGGGCAGAGTAGGAAGGGGAGACAAACAATCGTATTGTCTTCTATTTACGCAGTCAGAAAGTGAACTTGCAAAAAAGCGATTAAAATCAATGGAAACTGTTCACAATGGCGCTGCCCTTGCAGAACTCGATCTACAGTTACGAGGAGCAGGGGACGTTTATGGAACGCTTCAGCATGGAAAAAAACAATTAAAAATTGCTTCTTTTTCCGACTTTAATCTTCTTGAAAAAGTAAAAAAAGAAGCAAAAAATATTTTCCCGGAGCTTGAAAAACACCCACTTCTTTTGGAGAAACTCCAATCTGTCTCTATAAAACAAGTCTCCCCCGACTAAATTTTAGTTTTGCCAGAGTTTTTGCTATAATCCCACAGTGAGACAAAAAGACCGAGAACCTGTACAAAGACAGTAGATATTTTTCAGCTTTACAGAAATCAAGACATCCGACTGAATTCCATTTTCAGAACCCGGGAAGATATACACCGTGATGGACTGGAAACATGGAACTCTGGAGAAATTGCGGATTTTGCAAACGACGCAATGAGATTAGCATTGGAAAACATAAAAAGTATATATACAGAAGAGTTAACTGGTGCAACACTTAAAAAGCGACAAATGAGTTTTCCTGATAACATGACCGATCCCGCTACAACAGGTTCTCTTTTGGAATCTTTAGCGCTGGGAATTGCATTAAGACGCGCAAGGGAAAGAAACGGACTTTTTGAAACAGAAGTAATTACATCAGAAAACGCAAGATCTGCCGGTCCTGCAGTTGTTATAGCTAAAACTTTATCGGTTCCTATTTCTATACAACCCCTTTAAAACTGTATAAATTATCTACCAGATTTGTCAGATGAAATTTTTTCTTCACATACAGTAGATGGAATAGCTCCATGGAACAGAAAAGATATTGACGCTGTTTCTGGAAAAAATACCTACGGAAGAATAAGACGAAATATGTCTTTACTTGTTACAAAGTACGTACAGCCTAGAAAACTAGTCGTTGCAATTTCACACGCTCAACAACTTTGTGAATTTATGAGAAGAGCAGGAATTCCAGAAACGCGCTTACCAGAATATGCAGGACTAGCTATTGTTCCTGCAGAAGATGGTGGAATAAAAACCGTAATGCTGCCAACTGGAATTTTTTAAACTTACCTAAGTTTTATTATTCTTTTGGTAATCTGTAAAAATCCTTCTCTTTCCAGTTGAGCTAATGCTTTTTTAAACAAATCTTCCTTGTCTTGAAATTCACTGAATAACTTATTATAAAAAACCCTTTTTTCTTTAGAAATGATTTTTAAAATATTTCCGCGGGTTTGCCGCAGCGATCCTTTGAATTTAGATTGTTTTGTATAGTGCTTACTTTTTTGATTGGGATTTTCGACCTGCTTTGCAAGATACGAACCGTAATCCATAAGAGCATAGTACCACTGCCGAGGATTTTTTTGGTCAAGTGTTTGTCGGATGAATGGACAAAGTTCTTTATCGCCAACATCTGTTTGACCCTCGAAAAAGCGATGGATAAACACCCGACGAATATTTGTTTCTATAAATGCGTATGGAACATTAAAGGAAAATACAACAATCGAACGCGCAGTTGCAGTACCTATTCCGGGAAATTGTTCTAGGATTTTTGGATCTTGGGGAAATTTTCCCTTATGCTCAATTTCAATTAGTCTTGCAATTTTTTGTAAATACAAAGCTCGTCGGTTATATCCAAGTCCGCTCCATATTCTCAAAATTGAACTTAAAGATGCTTGAGAAAGAACAAAAAAGTCTGGAAAAGTTTTAATGAACTCCTCATATTTAGGAAGAACACGTACTACTTGTGTTTGCTGAAGCATTATTTCCGAAACAAGAATTTTATAGGGATCTTTTGTTTCTCTCCAAGGGAGCTTTCGGCCATTTTTTCTATAAAAGTCCCAAATAGTTTTTTGAAATTCTTTTACCGCCATACGCAGAAACAATATATCATCTACTCGTAACGGATTGCTTCAATTGGGGAGAGTTTGGATGCTTTTATTGCTGGTGCCATACCAAAAATATTGACCATGGGGTAACTTGAGAGTAAAAAAACATAGCTACAATCATGGTAAGATTCCCCAGTTCTGTATGAGAAGGAGTATGTTTGAAGGCTCGAAGGCTTTGAAACAATATATCTTGTAGCTCCTGATCTATAGCTTTTACGTTTCTCATTATGGTTTTATTCTCGAATAATTCGATAGTCGAAATATTCGACTATCTACATGTGTTCTTGTCAATACAAGACAAATTGGAACTGTCTAGGTTGCGATACATACAGGACGGTTAAAGGTAATTGAAAGGATCATATAA
>Ga0156135_109_pt1 | contig 71751 bp, 71 predicted proteins | sample RifCSPlowO2_02_FD_107788 | JGI IMG/M metagenome (GOLD analysis project Ga0156135, IMG submission 107788) | Candidatus Levybacteria bacterium RIFCSPLOWO2_02_FULL_37_18
AGGAATATGTTATGCTGCATGCCCAACAGAAAGGAGGACAACCGTTCTCTATCTAGGCAACCAGCACACAGGATTGACAGAATTTTAAAATCGTGATAAAATTGTGTATGCTTAAAAGCCGCGAATTAATATCTGCTCTCGTGTAGCCTCAATGCCTATTCATAAACAATGAAACAAAAACCATTAGTTTCCATTCTTCTGCCTGTTTATAAAAGCCAAGATTACCTCTCCGATTGCCTCCAAAGCCTGCTTTCTCAAACATATAAAAATCTTGAAATTATCGCAATTGACGATAATTCCTCAGACGCGTCATACCGAATCCTTCGTTCTTTTGCTAAAACTGATAAAAGAGTACGAACCTATAGAAACAAAAAACGCTATGGCATAGCAGTTAGCTTAAACCGGGCTGTCAGACGAGCACGAGGCAGATTTATTGCGTTTATGAACCATAATGATATTGCTTCCAAAGAAAGAATTAATCAACAAATTAAGTTTTTACTTAACAACCCAAAAATCGCAGGCGTTGGAACCCAAGCGAGGTACCTGGATAAAAATCAAAAGCGAATTGGAAAAAGCAGCTTTCCTTTAGTTCACCAAGGTTTGAGAGAAACACTTCTTGCAGGGCTATCGCTGCAGCCGGAAACAGTTGTTTTAAATCGTAGTCTTCTTCCCATTGACATCTTAAAATTCAAGTCTAATCAATACCCTTTTGTCTATACGGAAGTATTTATTAAGTGCATTCAATATGCCCTGTTTGCCAATTTGAATACCTATTTGTACTTTCATAGAAAAACCAACTTCACAACCCCAGGACGGACACAAATTATTCCAATGCTTATAAAATCCTGGATTAAAGCAACAACTCTTGACTACACCCCTTCAATTAGAGCCCTCCTTCTCCCCTTCTTAACCCCCCGCTCAGCTTAAAATTACTCTTGTCAAGAGGCAATTTTCTTTCCCAAAGTTATCCACATTTTTTTTTATAATTTTTTTAGGTTGATTTATAGGTCTAAACTATTTATATTTTACTCTAGGTCTACATGATTCAATCTTATAAAATACTACAGGTTGACAGAATAACCAGAGTGCTGTATAATATTTTTAATCTATGAAACTGCTTCACTTACTAAGTTTTGGGGGAAAGAAAATTAACCGCAAAGTGCTTTCGGACTACAAACAGGAACTTCTCATAAAACAAGGCGCGGAACAATTTAAGAAGCTAATTGAACGTGGAATAAATGTTCCGATTGTACTTTTATAAGAAGAAAAGAGCATCGCTTTCGTTACATTACCAAAAACTTCCGTTTTTGGATGATAAGTTCAGTACGATAAGCAATGCTCCTTGGAAAACGGCAATTAGTCCTTAAGGCAGGAATGAAAAACTAACTGCCTGTTACAAAAAATATCAATTGTCTTTTTGTTTGTCAAGAAAAATTGATGAAGCTAAAATTCATCGATTATCATTGATGCGGTTTGGTATTTTCACATGTGAAAATTCTTACGTTTGTAGGTTTTGATGAGATAAGAGTATAGGGCAGGTACTCTTATCTCTTTGAAGCTTAGAAACAAACTCAATCAAACCTCAGAAAATTATTTCTCCAGCTTCGCAAGGCCACGCCTTGGAAGGCTAAATAGAAAATCCTTAAATTTTCGAGATTGCTTCGGTCGCCTCAGGCGACCTCGCAATGACAACAAATCCTTTAAGAAGAAAGGGTGCATGGTCTAGAGTTGGAACATGGGATAAAGGTTTAAAAATTAAATGAAGATAGTAGTATCATCATTGATTATCTGCGAGGAGGCAAGAAGTGGAAAAAGTTTCTAGAATCTGCTGAAAAAGATATTGAGCTTTTTTTACCTACTATTGTTATTTTTGAGTTATATTCAGGAAAAAGTACTAAAAAACCCAGTAAACAAAAGGATTTTAAAGATTTTACAGGTCAATTTCAAAAGATTGAACTCGATGAGACTATTGCCAAGCGTGCAGAACAACTGTTCTTGAATCTAACACATCGTCTTGGTGCTGCAGACTATATTATTGCTGCCTCTGCTTTAGAATTAGGAGCCAAAGTTCTTACTCTTAACGCAAAACATTTTAAGCAAATCCCCCATCTTTCCCCCTATCCTCTATAAAAATTCGAACTTCCAAACCAGGTTTCGAAGTTCAATAAATGATATAATCAGATATATGAAAACAACGGTTATTTTGGTCCGCCACGGAGTAACAAAGTGGAATACATTACATAAACTTCAAGGAAAAAGCGACATTCCCCTCGCAAAAGAAGGAATAAGAGAAGCAGAACTGCTCGCAAAGCGTCTTTCCGAATTCCCTATAGAAAAAATTTACACTTCGAAGCTCAAACGCGCTGTTCAAACTGGTTTGATTGTAGCTCAAGAACTTAAATTAGAAATAGAAGAACACGAAGGATTAAACGAAAGAGACTACGGAGAATACGAAGGAAAAACCTGGGAAGAAGTTGGAATTTCTTTTACTCCCCGCAAGCGGATTTCGTTTTATTTAAAACCCAAAAAAGGCGAACACTACCCGAAGTTTCACAAAAGGGCTGTAAAAACATTTAATAAAATTATTAAAAAACATATTGGTCAAACCATCCTTGTAGTATGCCACGGCGGGGTTTTAAATGCCCTTTTACGGCACGTCAACAACATCTCCAATGAAATAGACACTCACTACAGTTTTCCCAACGCTTCCGTCACTGTTTTTGAAATTGTAGAAAATAAAATAAATCCTGTGGTTGTAGCGGACGCGGAACACCTTGAGTAAAGTTAAATTTTCTTGGCAAAGAGTATTCTTCCCGCGTCTGTTTGGATAACCCGAGAAATTACAACATTGATTTGACTGCCTACGTCCCTGCTCCCGTCTTCGACTACAATCATGGTACCGTCATCTAGATATCCGACTCCTTGCGAACTGTCTTTTCCAACGTGAAGAATTTTTATTGTCAAAGATTCTCCGGGGACAGCGGTTACTTTTAACATATTGGCAACCGCATTCATATTAACCGCTATAACTCCCTGAATCCTGGCTTTTTTTTCTAAATTATAATCGCAGGTAATAATTCTTCCTTTATAGGATTTTGAGCATTTAATTAAAACTTCATCAACTTCTTCCTTTTCTTCTTTATTTAAACCATCGGGAATGAGTACAAATTTAATACCATTTGTTTTTTTCAGTTTTTCCAATGATTCGAGCCCTTTCCTTCCCCGCTCGCGTTTTACCATGTCGGTTGAATCCGCGATGTGTTTTAGTTCGAGCAAAACAATTTCAGGAAGTGCGATTACTCCGGAAAAAAGTCCAACTTTTATTACGTCAAAAATTCTGCCGTCAATAATTGCAGATGTATCAAAAAAGAATGCGTTATCTATTTTTTTTACTTTCCCTGTCTTCTTTTTCGCTTTACCTTGCATTACCTGCGGAAGACGCGCAACGACTAATTTTGCAATTTCATCGGCAAATGCCCCGATACCAACATTAGGCAGATGAAGACCACCCTTTGACTGCCCGCCTTTAGTTGCTATTTGCTTTTGATCTTTTTTATTTTGTTTAACCATAATTATTCAAATTCGAAATATGAATATCGAAATTCGAGACAAATTCAAATTATCAAAATACAAAACTATTTTGAACATTGAGAAATTATAATTTTGACATTGTTTCGGATTTCGAGCTTTGGTATTCGAATTTATTTACTCAATGAACTCATTACTTGACTTAGACTCTTATGGCTTTCACTGCTAATAATATTCTTAAAACCTAATTTTTCTGCTTGTTTTACTCGTTTATCCAAAGCCGAAACTTTGCGAAGTTCTCCTAAAAGCCCTACTTCGGCAATACCAACTGTGTTTTCTAAAGCAACATTTTTAAGACTTGAAAAAACTGCCAGACAAATTCCTAAATCAATAGCAGGATCTGATAATTTTAACCCTCCGGGAACGTTGACAAACACATCCATGGTTTCTACGGGAAGTTTACAATGTTTTTGCAAAACCGCAAGCAGGAGTTCAAGCCGCCTGGGATCTATTCCCGATGCAACACGCTTGGGCATGGGAAATTTTGAATACACCACAAGACTTTGAAGCTCGACTAAAAATGCCCGCGTTCCTTCAAGCGTTGCTACGAGTACCGACCCGGGAACATGTTCTCTTTTTTGGGATAAAAATATGCTTTCCGGATTTTTTACTTCTATCATCCCTGCCTCTTCCATGGCAAATATTCCCACTTCATCAATTGGGCCAAATCTGTTTTTTAGGCTTCTTAAAATCCGCGTCTTGGTAAACCGTTCGCCTTCTAAAAGCAACACGGTATCTACCATATGAGATAAAACCATGGGTCCTGCCACCATTCCCTCTTTTGTCACGTGTCCGACTATAAAAACGGGAATATGCAATGATTTTGCTACGCGTGTAAACGTAGATGCAGCGTACCTCACTTGGCCAACAGATCCGGCCAAACCCTCCAAAGCCTCCGAATCAACTGTCTGAATTGAATCAATAATAACTAACGAAGGTTTTGTTGATTCAATTACTTCAACAATCGTATCGGTATTATTAATAGAAAGAAGCAATAAATTGGTATTTGAATTCGTAGTAATCCTTTGTGCTCTTAATTTAATTTGATCTTCCGATTCTTCTCCGGAGATGTAAAGAACAGTTCTCTTATTGTCATTCTGAGCGGAGCGAAGAATCTCTTTTGGTTGCGTGCTCTGTTGGTGTTTGGGGTCCTTCGCCTTGCTCAGGACGACTTTACTATTGCTTACAAATAAAGCAAGCTGCAATAGTAAAGTCGACTTTCCAATACCCGGATCACCTGCAATAAGAGTTACCGATCCCTTTACAATTCCTCCGCCTAATACAGTATCCATCTCTAAAAACCCTGTTGATACTCTTTCTTTTTCTTCATAATGAACTTCCGATAATTTCTTCGGCTGAACTTTTTCTTTTTGTCCTTTATTTGAAATTGGAAATTTGGAATTTGAAATTTTAAATTCCTTTAGTGAGTTCCATTCCCCGCACTCCGGACACTTACCCAAATACTGAGCAGACTCATACCCGCATTCATTGCAGACAAATGAAGTGATTGACTTTTGCATATTACATTACTGTCTTATTAACTTTGTAGCTCATTAATAAACTGAAGAAAGTATATTGTATGTAGCAATTCCCTATATACTATATATTATGACTGGGACATAAATGTCATTCTGAACTTGATTCAGAATCTATAAAATGGAGATGCTGAAACCGAGTCTGACGCGGTGAAATAAATTCAGCATGACAATGTGAATTATGTCTCACTCACATACTATATACTACATACAACCTATCTGTATCCTATTGTCTTCTTCAAAAGAACCGGTATAAGTATTATTTTCCTCCTTTTTGTATCAATTTGTGAGACTGTCGCAGAAACTTCCTGACCTTCTCCATACGTCACGCCCGGTGGAATCTTTTCTTTTCGAATCATTCCTTCCACTCCTTCTCCCAGATCAACAATTATCCCGCTTTGACCCACACTCGTAACGTTTCCGCTCACCTTTTGATCTACCTTAAAAGATTTTGCCTGCTTCTCAAACGGATCTTTTTGTAATCGCTTTATGGATAAATCAATCCGCTTTGCGTCTGAATCTTTTCCAATAACCTGAGCTTGTATGCTTTGGCCTTGCGAAAATAATTCATCTAAATTCTCTACTTTCTCCCAAGAAATTTCAGAAATATGAATAAGCCCGTCAAGTGCCTGCTCCGAACCTGATTTAGGAAGGACAACAAACAAACCAAACGGAGTAATATTAGATATGGTAACTTCCAGTTTATCTCCAACTGTAATATGTAAGGTTACTTTTTCGAATTCTTCGCGAGTCTGCATTGGCTTTTGGGAAAAGATGATTTTGTTTTGAGGCCGATTTAATTCCCATATAAATACTTTTATTTTTTTCCCAATTAAATCTTGGGGATTTGTAGAAACGTTAGCTTGAGAATTTGGCAAAAATCCGGATACACCGTAACTCGTTTCAACTAAATATCCTCCTCTGGTTAACTCGGTTGCTACTCCTTCTAAATCTTGCTTATTTTTTTGTAAATCAGCAAATTTTTGCCAATTAATCGTATTCAAAAACTTTCTCAGCGATACCACCGGATGACCCATATCTGATTCCGGATTTAAAACAGTTACTTCAACTTCCTGCCCTATCTTTAGATTTGATACAATATTTTTTAATAGTTTTTTCTCTTTTTCCAAAACAACCGCTTCTGTTTTTGCGTTTATATCTACTAATATTTCAGAAGATGTGAGCTTGGTAATTATTCCTTTGACATTTTCGCCTTTTTGCGGAACATAAAAACTGACCTGAGGCCTGGCCATAAGCTCTGCCATCGACGTTGCTTTGGTAGATTGAGGTTTATTTGATTTCGAAGTAGCCACTGGCGAATTTTCCTTTCATATTAAATAAGATGTGTATATTATACCACACTTCTTTCTGTCATTTCGACCCCCTCTATTCTAGGAACGAATACCCCCTCTAGGGTTTTTTGAGGCATTCATCAAAGACTTCTTGAAGAGTTTTAAAGTTGAGACGTTTTCTGGGTCTGTTGTTTAATTCCCATTCAACATCTCGTAACTCTTCGTCAGTGATTGTACTAAAGTCTGTGCCTTTTGGAAAGTAGTATCTGATCCATAGGTTGCCATTTTCATTGCCCTCCTCGCTGCCAGGAAGCGTAAGGATCAGCAAAGTATGCCTGTATGCCAAACTCTTTGTGATCTGTATGTTCTGATCCGTTATCAAGGGTTGTTGAACGTCTAGCATGAACAGGTAAAGGAGTAAATATTTTCTTTGCTGCTAATACCACCTCATTAGCTGTTATCCTGTGTAATCGTTCAGGACTCCACCCGCTACGCAAGTGCTCAAGAACATAGCGGTATATGTTTTTGTTCGTGAGTGGCTGTTTACTCATCCAAGCGTGTTGTTTTCTCTCCATTGCAACAGCATGCGCGTGGATTGGTTCATAGATGATTTCCCGGTCTTTCCCAACAGCAACTCTGGTTTTGTTTCGATTGAGTTCACGACGGATGGTTTTAATATCCCGTCCTAAACGTCTGGCAATTTCTTTCTTTGCTATCCCAACTTTTAGCCATTGTCCTAAAAGAACTCTTTCTGCTTCGGTTAATTTCTTGTGTCCCATATTCACCTCCCTTCGCCTCAGGAGGTGAATCATACCGTAACCGTTAAAGGGGGAGCGATCGTTTCTAGAACTGTAGAACAAAAATCTCAGGAGTTTATTGATAGAATTGATCCGGAGTTGGATTCTGCCCTGGATCGAAAAGACGTTGTTAAACGTTTTTATTACGCTACCCTTGTAAAAGAACAAATACAACAAGGGTGCTTAGACGATGCGATCAAAACCGCGCAAAAAACAAACAGCTTTTCTTTTTTGGCGGAAAGCTATGCACGTAAAGCAGTTGAAGAAGCCAAAAAAGGCATTGACACCGGAGAGTCAATCAGATAATCCGGTGTATATGTGAAGCAATGCGAAGATCAACTGACAAAAGGAAGTACTAGAAAATTCCTCACTCAGACGTACGGATATATTGGCTTGGCTTACTCTCTTTCCAGAAAATACAAACTGGCAGTTTGTATGTTTGCTATGGCTAGTCACACTGCTGAGAAAATTTTCTCCCCGCCCAATCCTTATAATTTTTCCCACGTTTTAAGTCTTGCGGAAATTGTATCTTTTTCCTACGCGGATGCTCTGCCTTTTTACCAACGCGCATTTGAGCTAAACGAAGGATTAAAAAATGAAGATTCGCTCGATAAAGTTGAACATGAAATAAATCGTGAAAATATTATTGAAAGCGCAATTAATCACGGACTATTGGACTTTGCCAGACAAACGCTTTTAACAATTACCGACTTTCCTAATAACGGAGAAAAAGAAACCGCAAGACTCTGGATTTTTGACCGGTACCCCATATAATAAGACAAGTTTCTGAGAAAAAATGAGATAATTAGGGGTACTATCAGTCAGAGAAAAATCATACCAAAAGAGATAAAAGGATTGTCAGGAAAAAAATATTCAAACTCTCAAAGAAGGTGGAAATCCAGATGTTTTAAAAGCTCTTAAATATTTTGATCTTTCCTTTCCCAGAGGTCTTCCGAGAAGAGGAATTTTATTTGGAAGATAATCTACACGAGTTTCGCGTCCTCGATCAAGTCGAGGATGACAAGATGCGAAACCCGTAACCGGGAACGAATAAACTGATCAATATACAACGGTTACATTATAGGCTCTTGACAAATGCAGTAGAATACATGTACGCTTCTTAAATAAGGCAGGCAATACAATGCGTAAGAAACAATCGAGTATTGTCGTTTTTTGCTTTATTGCCGTTGTTTTTCTGCTCTTTATACAGAGAACTGCCTTTGCCTCACGAAGCAAATATTTTGATTTTGGCCCCTACTATAATAAACCTTACGTCCTTGGTGTTTCACTTTCTGTTTTAGAAAACCTTCCGGCAATTACCATACCAAAAGAAATCGTTCCTCCAAAAGCAACCGGCATTCTGCCGGGCAATCCGCTGCACGGACTTGAAACATTTGCCGAAAACATTCAGCTCGGATTCACTTTTGATCCGGTTAAAAAAGAAGAACTCAGGTTGAATTTTGCGGAGGAACGCGTTGCCGAAGCGAAAACATTGCTTGAGGAAGGAAAAACAGAAGCAGCAAAAGAAGCAATGTATGAATATGACAACCACATTTCTACGCTCACCGACAATATCTCGCATTTGTCCCCCGAACAAAAAAAATCTCCTGAAAACCTTACCTTGATAAATAAAGCGGAAGAGGCTGCCGCGTCGCATGCAATACTCGCGCAAAGCCTAAGCACTAAGTCTTCTCCTGTGTATGCCGAAACGTGGAATCAAGCAGAAGAATCAAGCAGAAAACTTCTCGATACCGTTTCAGACATAAAAGGAGAACCGGCTGTGCCAGAGGAGCTAAAAACCGACATTCAAAAATTAAAAGAGTTCGGAATTGTTTCGGAAGAAGAAAGCAACAAACTTTACAGCTACAAAACAAGAAGTGAATTACGAAGTGAACTTGAAAAACTATCAAGCTCCGGACAATTTCCTCTTTCTGAGCTGGCGAAACTCGACACCGGCATTGCCAAACGATATAAAGAATCGTACGATCAACAGCTCTCAAACCTGGAAGTCGTGGAATTAAAAACATATCAAACACTTGCCCAACCGTCTCAAGATATACTTGCGGATTTAGAAACTTGGAAAGAAGACACTTCAGTTCCGCCGCCAAACAATATACGACCCTATCTATGGTATAACCATGCACAAGATCTTGCAAAAGAAGTTGACTTATCAAACTTCTCTTCGGATCAACAGGCGCAGGTCGGAAAATTCTATCCTCAAGCCGTAACCGAAAATAAAACATACTCACCCCCGCCGGTTCCATCGGCAACACCAAGTCCAACACCCCCGCCGGTTCCATCGGGACCAACCCCATCGGTTTCGCCGACTTCCCCGTCCGTCTCTCCTTCTCCCCAACCAAGCGTTACGCCTGTATCCGCAGCACCTTATATCGGTGAAACAGCCGGAGCTATACCGGGTGATCCTGCATATTTTTTCAAACAATTTGGAGAACAAGCAAGATTCGCCTTTACTTTTGATCCTGCTCAAAAGGCAAGGCTTAAAATGCAAGAGGCGGATCGCCGTCTTGCCGAAGCAAGAAAACTGGCATACGATACAAAAAAAGCAAGTCTCTATGAAGCATCGCTTACCCGCTATCGGGAAACAATCGTCGATGCCTCACGGTATCTTAAAAATATTTCCAATCCCCAAGAGGCAAAAGACGCTGCAGAACAGATGGAATCCCTTGCAGGACGGCATGAGATAGTTTTGGAAAAAGGACTCCTTCCTCCGCCCGCAAACAAAACAACTATTATTGGTGATATGATTCTGTCTGCAGAAGACGCAATGGATATAAGCGCTGACAAACTCGACAAACCGGCGATTCCTCCTGCCCTTTCTCAGCGTCTCGATGATTTAAAAGCGCAAGGATTGATTCTACCAGAAGAAGCAAACGACTTAGTGATATCTTCTACGCGCCAACAAGCACGGGAGAAAATCAGAAAACTTGTTGACTTGGAAACATTTCCTCTTGCCGACGCGAAAAAACTTGACGAAGCACAAACGCTTACCTCAACGTCTGACTACAATCAATTAGTTGAAGTACGAAAAATAGAAGAGTTGCAAAAACTGAGAGCTGCTCAAGCCGGATTTGCTCAAACTCCCTCCTTAAAAGCAAACGCACAAACGCTTTCACAACGAGAAATTATACTAACCAGCAGCATTGACACTTCTGTTATCAAACCCGGGGACTTGGCAGGAAGAGAAGATCTTCTCAAGGTATATCAAACTATTTCAAAGAATGTCAAACCTATAAATAGTGGCCAGTTTGGTCCTGATGTAAAACCAGGAGTCACCCCAAGCGTAACGCCGACTCCCACGGGCACTGCTGCCCCGCGATCTTCCGATGCTGTCCTTACAACGTGTCCTATTGGAGCAACATTTAAGCAGTTTGAAGGTTGTGTATGGGAAGACGGTAAAAAAATAAATGACTATGATCAGTATAAATGCGGTGGTCCCAGACAATACTACTCGTTTGCGGTAAAAAAGTGTATTGCCTGGGAACCCGGGAAGGGATTTGGTGTTGATGCCGGTCCAATCTGTCCTGTCGGATACGCCTGGTCCTGGCAAACACAAAGTTGCCAAACCTCTCCACTTGTTGTTCCTACTCCTACAGCCCAACCCGAAGCAATAAATGAAAAAGAACGAAAAGAACGAGAAAAACAATGTCCGGAAGGTTCGACTTATAAATTCCCCGATGGATGCGTATGGGACAAAGACGGCAAGTCTGTTTTAGATCCAAAAAGATACGACTGCCCAAGAGGACAATATTATTCGTTTGAAAAACTTGATTGTGTCCCATCGCCCAAAGAAGGACAACCGTACCCAAAAGATGCTGGTATTACGTGCAAGGAATCCAACGCTGTCTGGAGCTGGCCTGAGGGCGCCTGCAGGCCTATTACAGAACCACAACCTCTTGCCCAGACAAAAGATTTTGAAGTCCCAAGACCATTTTTAGTTGCGCCCGACAGTCCGTTTTATTTTGTAAAACAACTTGGAGAAACGATCCAGCTTGCAACAGCGCTTACTCCGAAAGCAAAAGAAGAAGTACGAATTGCCCAGGCAAAAGAACGGCTAGCCGAAGGATATGATGCGATAATTAAAAAGGATGAAACACAATTTAAAGAAAGCCTGTCGGAGTATACGACAAAAATGCAAGAATTATTTAACGATCTTTCAAAATCGTCACTCTCTTCCGAGGACAAAAAAAACGTAGGGCAACACTTAAGCAAGCAGGTTGTCGAACAAAACTTGCTGCTGCAAAATATTTCCGCGGTAGCAAGCGATGCGCAGGAAATAAGTATAAATTCGGCAGTATCTACCACGGTATTAGGAGTAGATAAAGCAGCTGATCTTTCCGGAGAGCCTCCCATTCCTGCTTATGTAAAAGAAAAACTGGAAGCGCTCCCTAAGGGAATGATTCCCGAGGAAGAAAAGAAAAAATTACTTAAAACGTCTTCCCGTGTTGAAGCAAGGCTCAAACTCGGAAGCCTTGTGTCAGACGGCGTTCTTACACAAACCGATACTGCTTTTCTGAATGATGATTTTGAAAAAGCTGATATCAACGCAAAAATCAAAACAGAAGAACTTAAAAAACTCGAAGAAATAACAACAGTCACAAAACAAAAAGACGAAATAGAGAAAAAAGTTGAAAAGAATGAAAAGATTGTAAAACAGCTTGATGAGTTTGAAAAAACCTTTGAAGTTGGAAAAGAAGTGCCGGCTGACATCCGCCCGTATGTCAGGCTTACCCGAATCAACGAAATCGCGCAAACGATCCGCCCTGATATTGTAAAACTTGAAGACTTCTCCAATCGCAGGGACGTGATTTTGGCGGTTGCAACCTTACAGGAAGAGTTTAAGCCTACCAAACAAGCCTTTCAGCAGCTTGCCGACTTTAGAAGAAGAAACCCGGGCGCCAGCTTACCTTATGATTTGGCCCGGATTGAGGCTCTGTCATATAGCCTGGGTGTAAGGGATCAGGCTTCTGCCTGTTACCTGCCCCCGCCCTTCCCGGCCTATACCCCTTGTCCGGCACCGGGGGCAGCCATTCCCATTGTCTCATATTTTGGGCCAGAGGCGGTAATAGCTGGCGAGTTCCGACCCGGCTGGCCGGGCTCAACTGGACCCAGCGGTCCTTCCGTTGACAAAGACGGCAAACCTTTTATTTACGGCCAAGGACCAAAAGCGGAGAGCTTTGGAGTTTGTGCCGAGGGCTTTCACTGGATGTACGACTCGGGTGGTTGGTGTATGAGCAACAGCGGCAGCTACACCTCATCAGGCAGCAATACTGCTTATGGCGGGCCGGTCGGCTCTGGTTATACTCCTTACAGCCCTTACTACAATGCCCCTGGAGTACCTCCTGCCAGTTATGGTTACCAAGATCCTGGCAGCTATCCAACCTATACAACTGGTGGTAGCCCATATCCTTATCCACCGCCCAGTTACTATGGTGTGGCGCCAACAAACTATACAACAGATCCTCCTATCGGGACAGTGCCGGGAACAGGACCGGCTCCAACAGCATCAGGCCAGTGTCCTTCGGGATTTCACTGGATGCCGCCTTCTTATAATCAAGCTGGGTGGTGTATGGCAGACTCGGGAACCTATGTGCCAGGCGGTCCTACCCCAACAGGACCTTATTCTCCAAATCTAAATCAAAGCAGTTGCGGTCCTGGATATTACTGGGATGGCCGGGGTTGTATTCGCACAAGTCCTACCGATACTTATGGTTCTTGTAGTCCTCCGGGAGGCGGTTGCGGATACAATTCCTATTGGGATTATGGGAGCTGTTCCTGCAGAAGTTCAAGCATTTATACCGGCGGGGGTAACCCTACATCCGGTAATTCTTGCCAAGGAATCAGTTGTGGCGGAGGATCTTACTTAGACTACTCAACCTGCAGTTGCAGATATTCTCCATCCGGACCTACCGGACCTAGTGGAATTGTCACTTCTCCCAATTGTTTCCCACCTGCTGGTGGATGCGGGTCAGGTTGGTTTGACAGCGGGTCTTGTTCATGTAAACAAGCTTCATCACAAGGATGCTACAACGTATCAGCCTCCAGTTGCGGAAGCGGATTTTATTGGGACTCTTCTGCATGTACATGTCGCTCAAGCAGCAGCACATCAACTTCAACAGGTTCTTCCGGCAGCACATCAACTTCTTCTTCTACTGGCTCATGTCCATCCGGATATCACTGGATGAGCGATAATGGAGGTTGGTGTATGTCAGACGGGAGTTCAAGCAGCAGCACGTCTCCGCCACCTTCAACAACTACTACAACTACAACAGAATCGTCTCCGCCACCTTCAACAACTACTACAACTACAACAGAATCGTCTCCGCCACCTTCAACAACTGAAACAACCGCACCACCCCCTGCTCAGACGACGTCTCCATAAAAAACCGTTTGGGAGTTATCAAAGAAAACGTCATCACGAGGTCGCCTGAGGCGACCGTGGTGATCTCGTAAGATTGTTTCTCCGCCAAATGGCGGATCCGCGATGACGCAGTTTTGAAACTCTTGGACGGTTACACTATCTTGTATTTTTTCCACGCCCCTTAAGCCTGTACGTAACAGTTACCAAACCGGCGGCGGTCGCTACGACTGCCGCAGCTACCACAGGATGATCTTTCATTACGGTCCATGCGGTTAATGCTCCAATCTCAAAGGGGTACAAGATTCCTTTCTTGTGCATTGTTTTTAACACTTTCTCCCAGATAATGGGCATGTTGAGTTGTATTAAAAGTTCCAGACGAACTTCTTCTTTTGTTTTAATAATCTCTGCTTGAGTCAGAGAGATTATTGGAATTGCTGCATCGGAAAACGTAACTGCGTGTATTGCCTCTGCAAACGGATGACCTACAAATTCACTGTTTTTTCGTAATGTTTTCTGTAGATGTTCACCAACTGCATGAAGTGGAGCTTGCATTGCGTTTGCACGTGCCTCGACTAATCTAAGTCCGTCTTCAAATGAGAGAGCCCCGGCAAAGACCAGAGCACTAATAAAGCCCACTCCTTGTTCTCCTGTTATGACTTCCGGAGTTTTATAGTCTATATTTTTTTCATTCAAAAAAAGACTGCCGACGTTATAAATAAATCTATTGAGATCCCGAAACAGAAGCTGTCCTTGATACTCTTTTGACTCGCTAAAAGCCATGTCGGCAAGGGGAATCTGTAAAAATCTCTCTGCCCTTTGATATATACCAAAAAATTCATGAGAACTTGCGTGTAGTGCTTTTGCTTTTTCGGTTATATCCTCGGAGCTTGGAATAATAAAACCTACCCGTTTTATTCCCCGCTCCGTAGTAACTACAAACGTTTCTGTTCTACTCGAAACAAAAGTCTCTCTTAAGCTTCGTGCCATACGTATAGTGAGAGGTATTATATAGAATCAAGGAAAATACTCAAGACTAAATTCAAAATGCTGGCCCTGACCCATTGTCCCCCGAGTCAGACTCGGAGTATCGTAGGCGCTGAGCCGTTTTACTTCTGAGTTCGGAAAGGGATCAGGTAGTTCCAACTCGCTCAAAGGACCAGCAAAAACGACTTTTCTTTAGAGAATGTCGTCCTGAGGAACATTGCGACGAAGGATCTTTAAAAAGATTCTTCGTTCTGCTTTTCAGAACTCAGAATGACATTGTGTTATGAATAGCTCCTTGAAAGTGAAGAGAAAGGTCCTGCAGTGCAGGATTTGATCTTTATAGAAAAACTACTCTTTGACCATTAGTACGGGTAGGCTTAACACTTTACAGTGCTTCCACCGCCCGCCTATCAACGTCGTAGTCTACAACGGGTCTCTCCCCCGATTAAATCGGGGAACGAGATATTATCTTGAGGTTTGCTTCCCACTTAGATGCTTTCAGCGGTTATCAGTTAGGAATATAGCTACTCAGCGCTGCCCTTGTAAGGAACAACTGACACACCAGGGATTCCTCCAATCCAGTCCTCTCGTACTAGGATCGGATCCTCTCAAATCTCGAACGGTTATCCAGGATAGAGTCCGAACTGATTCACATCGTTCTTAACCCAGCTCGCGTACCGCTTTAACGGGCGAACAGCCCGACCCTTGGAAGCTTCTCCACCTCCAGGATGCGATGCACATACTCTTTTGTTTCCAAAAGTGCAGACTATATCATCACCCCGAGTTACTCTCGGGGGTTGGCATATGATAACTCGTGTATTTTTTTATCTTGAGCTATCTCATCCGTCAGTTGACGGATTCAGTCGTTACGGGGTCAAGCTCTAGAAGACAGATGACAGAATACAGAAAACCTGCCTACCGACAGGCAGGCAGGACAGATTGCAGATAAAACAGATCAAAAACAGAAATTCTTAATAGGAGTATGTTTTCCAGTTTTTAATAAATTGCTGAAGTTGTTTAGATTCAATTTTATATCTATCAATCAGAATGTCACACAGCTTCTGATTAATACGACTAATTCTTTTTGCGAGAATTTTTACTACTTGAACATGAGTAATGAGTTCATCTGATGTTCCCATTGCTATTTCAAGAAAACGCTTAAACTCTTTTTCAGATCTTTTTTTGCCAAATCCTTCAGCAATATGCGCTGGAATTGATTCTCCGCATTCGATTAGTTGACCTTTTAGTTTTCTATGACTCTCTGGAATTTGATTTGCTAAGTCATAAACTAGTGGCAATGCTTCCAAAGCATTCTTGTAAACTTGAAGATCTGTTACCTCTCGAATCATGAGAATAGCGTATCATACTTCCGTACTTTCTGTTCTATCCGTTATCCGTCTTCTGTTCTCTGTCATCCGTCCTCAAAAACCGACTTCCCACGGTATTGTCCATTGACTTTATCATAACTAGAGAAGATTCATTTAGTCAAGAGGAGTTCACCGTTATTAGCCAAATTTGCTTCAATAATTACTTATTGAAGGGCCCAAACGCTATTTGCGTTTTAGCCGACATCGAGGTGCCAAACCGCCACGTCGCTGTGAACGCTTGGTGGCGATTAGCCTGTTATCCCCGGGGTAGCTTATATCCGTTAAGCTCCGTCGCTACCACTAGCGTGCGGAGGATCACTAACACCTGCTTTCGCATCTGCTCGACTTGTAGGTCTCGCAGTTAAGCTGGCTTATGCGTTTGCGCTATCAGTCCGATTTCCATCCGGACTTAGCCAACCTTTGTACAACTCCGTTGCAATGTAGGCAATATTGTTAAGAAAGTTAATCTAATTTGTAAAGAAAAGAAGTAACAATAAACGGAGATATCAACTTCTTTAGTCTACTAAAAGATGAGGCACGAATATAAATTTCTATACCATCAATTTGCCGTCTTGGAATTGCTTCCAATCCAAACTTTTCTTTTAAAACCTGACAAAGAAGAGTAACCTCTTCGATGGTAAAATTATGAGTACATATCAATTTCCCCCAACACTCTTTTGATTTATACGATCCATCATCCATAAACCAGATAGCGAGTCCCAATTCTGTTAAAAGTTCATTTATATTTTTGGGTATTATCTTGGTTTTTGCTTGATAGAACAATTCTCTAAAGACAAGAAAGTCGGACAAGCTTAAAGTAGTGAAACCAAAACGCTCAAAGTTACCTCATCGGCATTTTTAATGCTATATTCTACTTTTAGTCTTGCTGACTTTCTATTTGGAGAAAGCTCGATATGACCATCTCCTAGAATAAGACCCACTAATACTTCCTTTTGTAAATTAGAAAGTTTTAGAGTCTTTTTATATTCTTCTAAGAGGGTTTGCCTCATCCTAGACACTTTCTATCCGAGCATTTCTGTCGGATTCTCATAGTCGCCTATGAGTTCAGACCATATCATACTCTAGTATTAGAGCCCAACATATAGTCGTTGAGGGATCCTGCGCATTTAGCTGAAGGACTTCCCTGCTGATTAACTGCACCAGAAAGATTATCACTTCTATTTTATCAGAAGTACTTCTGGATACACCAGTTGTTCCAGCATATAGTTGGTTTGCAAATAGGAATTACTTCCTAATGGACCCATAATTGAGTCAACCTCCCCAGTTAAACTGCCCGCCAGACACTGTCCCTTCGCCGGATTTTTATGCGGCAAAAAAGTAATGATTGCTCATTTCAAAGAGAGGTATTTCACTTTTGCTTGCACGAAGCAAAAGAAAATCCTAATTTCAAAATCCTAAATCCTAAATAAATTACACTTTCAAAAATCCAAATTTACAAACGTTTTAGAATTTTGAACATTGTGATTTTGATATTATTTAGAATTTAGATATTAGTGCTTAGAATTTCCTTGTGCTCCGCACAAGCTCCCTCCTATTCTCAACAGTTAAAATAAACCCTCAAATGCCAAGCTACAGTAAAGCTCCCGGGGTCTTTTTGTCCATGGATAACTAGGCCGCGTCTTCACAGCCATCTCAATTTCGCCGGGTAACAGATCAAGACAGTTATTCAGTCGTTCTACCTTTCGTGCGGGTCGGAACTCCAAAAGAAATTCAAAATTCAAAGTTCAAAATTGCAATGCAAAATTAAAAATTGAAGTACGTTTGTTTTTATACTCGATCGCTTTTTCAAGCCTCATAGTCGCCTATGAGTTCGGACTATATCATCCTCCACTTTATGGAATTCTGGCATGTAGTCTCTGAGGGTTCTCGCCTGAGGCGAGTCTTCCCTGCTGATTGACTCCACCAAACAGATTGTTACTTATCATCCTAGACTTAGATATCAGGATCTAAAGTACTGTCGGATACAGAGTAATTCCAGCATATAGCCAGATTTTGCACTTTACTTTTGTAGAACTCTTTCTCGACTGTTTTTGTTCTATTCCTAAGTGCTGTATCTTTCGATACATTCGGGCAAGCTTACGTGACCCGCAAACTTTTCGCCCGACAAGGAACTTCGCTCGATCAGATTGCCAAATCAATCTAAATGGACTATATCTTCCCCAGTTTTTATTGGAGTCTGACGTATAGTCTCTGAGGATTCTTAGAACTTTTGAGATTCTTAAAAATTGAGACAGAGAAACATCCTTCTCCATCAACAAACCCTACAATCCAATTTGCAGTTCCAAGTCTTTCCTGCTGATTATCTCTACTGGTATCATTGTCACTTGGTGAACTCATCTATAATTCTAAGTTACCATAGTAGATCCAGAATTGCAAGACTTTCCAGCATATGGTCAGATTTTCATTTTCATGCCTCGGCTAGACATGGGAAATGGAGGATTCTTCCACCAAATGGCGGACATACCTCACTATGGCAGCGGAGTTTTCTTTCAAACTCTACCATAGAACAGTTATAGTTACTGCTGCCGTTCACTGGAGCTTTCGCCGCGAGCCTCCCCCTTGCGAGGGTCACCCACAACGATTAACTTACCAGCACTGGGCAGGTGTCAGCCCCTATACGTTAGCTTTCGCTTTTGCAGAGACCTATGTTTTAGATAAACAGTCGCTAAATAAACTTTTGCTGTGGCCTCGCGCGGAACGCAAGAAAATCCTAATTTCAAAATCATAAATCCTAAATAAATTACACTTTCAAAAATCCAAATTTACAAACGTTTTAGAATTTTGAACATTGTAATTTTGATATTATTTAGAATTTAGATATTAGTGCTTAGAATTTCCTTGTGCTCCGCACAAGGCAGGGCATCTCCCAAAGGTTACGCCCAGTTTTTTTGCCGAGTTCCTTGATCTGCTGTCTCCCGGTCGCCTTAGTCTTCTCGACCAACCCACCTGTGTCGGTTTACGGTACGGAATAAAAGAACACTCCTCACGAATCTTTTCTCGCGGACTGAAAGCTTAGAATGTTGTCCCCGCGTTTGACGCGGGAACTTCCCATCGCCACTCAGTTAGACACTCTGACGGATTTTCCAATCAAAACTACTTTGTAACTTGGTGTCGCATATAGCGGCAAATCCTCTTCCACTCTGGTCAATCCTTGAGTTATAACGCATTCTCTTATGTAGTCGAATATCAACGACTTGTCCATCGGGTTACCCCGAGATTAGCTCGGAACACCCTTAGGGCCGACTCACCCTCCGCTGACTTACAGTGCGGAGGAAACCTTGGGTTTTCGGCGTCCCGGTTTCTCACCGGGATCTCGCTACTCATACCGGCATTCTCACTTCGTATCGCTCCACCATGCCTTACAACACAGCTTCGCGGCAATACGAACGCTCCCCTACCGTCCGCCAAAGGCGGACCTCCATCTTCGGCAAAAGGCTTAATCCTCGTTACATTTTCGGCGCTACAAACCTGCCACGTTAGACGTGGACATCCTCCAGTGAGCTGTTACGCTTTCTTTAAAGGATGGCTGCTTCTAAGCCAACCTCCTGGTTGTCTCTGGATTGTAACTTCCTTCAAAACTTAGCCTTTATTTAGAGGCCTTAGATGGGAGTCTGGGCTGTTTCCCTTTTGACTGATCAGCTTAGCCCGACCAGCCTGACTAGAACGAATATAATCTAGTATTCGGAGTTTGATTGGTTACGACAGCTTGCGCCGCCGAAGACCATTCAGTGCTCTACCCCTAGATCATTGTATCGTCCCGCTATACCAAAATATATTTCGGGGAGAACCAGCTATCTCCGGGTTCGTTTGGCATATTGCCTCTAACCTCAAGTCATCTCAACCCATTGCTACGGATACGAGTGCGGGCCTTCCCCCGACTTTCATCGGGGTTCACCCTGCTCAAGGTTAGCTCACCCGGTTTCGGGTCTATCCCAATGTACTAAGTAGCTCGGTTAGAGCTTGCTTTCACTACGCCTCCGCCAGAAACTGGCTTAAGCTTAAACGCACACTAAGATAACTCACCGGTTCATTCTTCAATAGGCACGAGATCACCAGAGGACAGAAGACAGAATAACGGAAGACGGATATCAGATGACAGAGATACAAAACATCAAGATTTTAATCCTGATCTTCTGTCTTCTGTTTCTCTGCAATCTGTCCTCTGACTTCTGTACTCTGTCCTCCGGCTCTCTCTGCTTGTCAGCCGACAATTTCAGGTCTATTTCATCCCCCTCCCGGGGTGCTTTTCACCTTTCCCTCACGGTACTAGTTCACTATCGGTAGGTCTTGGTATTTAGTCTTGGAACGTGGTCGCCCCAGATTCCCACAGAGTACTTCCTCCATGGTACTTAGGTACAAACTATCAGTGTCTTACATTTCGCATACAGGACTTTCACCCTCTATGGTCAGCTATTCCAAGCTGTTCTGCTATATAAAACACCAAATATCGTCTGCCCTGCAACCCCGAGCTGAGCTCGGTTTAGACTTCTCCCTTTTCGCTCGCCGCTACTTAGGGAATCTCTATGATTTCTTTTCCTCCGGGTACTTAGATGTTTCAGTTCCCCGGGTACCCTACCAAACACTATTATCAGCCAAAGGCTGAACTTTTATGTTTGGTTCCCGCGTTTGACGCGGTCGATTGCTCGATTCGGAAACCGCCGGATTACAGGATTATGACTCCTACCCGACGAGTATCGCCGCCATATGCGTCCTTCCTCGGCCAAAACCTCCTAGGCATCCATTATCGGCATTATGAGTAGTCTTTTATAAAGACGCTCTACTCCATCCTGATTTCGATACTCAGGATGAAGTCCTTCTCTTCACTTGTCAAGGAGCGAATTGCGATAGCAATTCTCATCTCTTTTATGTTTTTGAATAAACTCTCCTCAATACCAGGAGGGCTTGTTCAAAAACATAGGGTGGACCCGGGGGGAGTCGAACCCCCTACCTCCTCGTTGCAAACGAGGCGTTCAACCGGATAAACTTCGGGCCCGATGTATCCCGTTGAATCCACTAATTTACTTTTCAAACAGACCAAAAGAAAAACCGCTTTATCGAGGACACAGTAAGACCCTGCTAGGGTTTAAAGTGAACTATTGAGTAAAATTTCATCATAAAAACGATTTATCTTTAGCTGTAACAGACATCTTACCACAGGCTAAAATAGGTGTCAAGGCCTGAAAATATTGGTAACTGTTTACACTTCTGACACGATTTTGTCATCCTGAGCGTAGCCGAGTCAGACTCGGCGTAGCGAAGGATCTATTCGGTAAAAGTTCTGCTTTCAGCCTCCAGAATGACAACTCTCTATCAGAACTGTGACCTATTACACGGCAATTGCTATACCAACCCAAGATTAAAACACTTTGCAGAACTCCTTCGGGAAGCCGTCCATACTCTTTGAAGCCTCTTCATTCATTCTCGACGGTACTCCTCTCTTAATTGATCCGTTTCTCTCGCCCGTCTTAGTTTTCTCAACGCCTTTCTTTCTATTTGCCGGGCCCGCTCTCCCGTAAGGCCTATTTTTTTGCCTATTTCCTCAAGTGAATGGGGATGCTCATTGCCTAAACCGAATCGGAGGGCAAGCACGGCGCTTTCATTTGGACTGAGTGTCTCAAACAAAGCCGCCAGTTCATCTTTTAATAATTCTCTGTCTGCAGCAGAAGGGGTATCCGCGCCATTATCCGCGATTCCGCCGATAATTTCCGAATCATCTTCATAGCTTACCGGTCGGTTGTACGAAACAACCGTTGTTATTTGTAAGGTATACAACGCATCCCGCACCTGTTTCTCTGTACATCCTGCAACTTTCGCGATTTGCTTTGCCGTTGGACTTTGTCCCGATTTTGCCAGTTTTCTTTGCGCGCTATTTATTTTACTTACCATTTCCAAAAAATTAATAGGGTGTCGTATGGTTTTTGCATTGTTTGCAATCCCACGGATAATTGCTTGGAGAATCCAATATGTCGCATATGTAGAAAATTTATATCCGCGTTGGTAATCAAACTTCTCAACCGAACGCATAAGTCCGCCATTGCCATCTTGAACAGCGTCTTTCAATGGAGAATGATTCGATTCGTATCTTTTAGCGATCGGAATTACCAAACGGAGGTTTGCTGCGATAATATGATTTTTTACCTCTATTCCTCTTCGAATTGCCGCATCGACCATTCCTTCCAACATTCCTCTTTTTTCTCCTTCCGGCAAGGATTTTCCTGCCAAAAGACAAACTCCGGTAACGGTTTTTAGTGTTGCTCTTTCTGCTCTATGGGTTTGCCGGTCTTTCTGCACATCTGCAGACTCTTCTTCAATTGTAAGCATTACCAAATCACTTAGTCCTATCCTTGCAAGAAATGCCGTTGCGTCCTTTTCGGATACATGAGAAACCAATATGTCTCGTTCTTTTTTTTCTGGTTTTCCGTTTTTCCTCAAAAAGGTAACTTTAGTAACAGTTGCGCCCGGGTTATATAATTTTTTGACCATCAAGGCAGTTCTACCAAACGCGAGTTCTTGAAAAAGAACCTGTTCTTGCTCCGGGGTAAGAAGAGGGGTTCCGTTTATATCTCGAAGATACAATGCAAAGGTGTTATCATAAATACCTGCACTTCCTCCATCATTGTTTTCGATATCGGAGGCATCAAAAACAACTCCTCCCAATGCAAATGCGTCATGATCCACAGGCTCGATTCCTTCACCTCGCCCATGCCTCCCGCGCGCTTGCTCCCGATCTGTTATTACCATAAAAGCAAGCAATTATAGCACTTTCCTCTTTTTATTTCTTTTTTTGGGGATTTTTGGAAGGGTTGAAAAGGCAATACGACTTGAAAACGATCTTCAGTGACAGTGAGAAAAGCTATGTCTTGGCACGAATTTTATTGCAATAAAACTATTTTTTCTGATCAGATAACCAGCGCTCAAGTTCGAGTGCTGCCGCACAGCCAAATCCGGCTGCGGTAATAGCCTGTTTGTATTGACTGTCATGAACATCACCTGCCACAAACACACCGGGAACATTAGTTAGATAATGATCGTGGACAACAATAAAGCCGTGGTCATCAATGTGAATTCCCTTAAAGACAGCAGTATTGGGCACGTGTCCGATTGCCACAAACACACCGTCTGTTGGAAACTCACTTTCTCCTCCTGTTTGGGTATCTTTTAATTTTATGCCATTCACATTTTGATCGCCTAATATCTCTATAACTTCTTTATTGAACAAAAATTGTATCTTAGGATTATTCTTGGCTTTTTGCTGCATTACCTGGCTTGCTTTAAGACTGTCTCGGCGATGGACAATAGTTACGCTCTCTGCGAAACGACTCAATACAAGCGCTTCTTCCATAGCAGAGTCCCCTCCTCCGACTACAACTACCTTTTTATTTCTAAAAAATGCGGCGTCGCATGGCGCGCACGAAGAAACACCACGGCCAATTTTTTCCATTTCTCCTTTTGCTCCAAGCCATTTTGTATCTGCGCCCGTTGCAATAAGTACCGACTTACTCTTGAATGTTTTATCTTCTGCATAAAGTGTGAATGGGTAAGAAGTAAAATCTCCGTTGGTAAAATCAACTTCTTCTATTATAGCTCCGTGTTTTTCTGCTTGTTTTCGCATCGCCGTCATTAAATCAGGGCCTTGAATACCTTCGGCAAACCCCGGGTAATTTTCAACAAGCGTTGTAAGCATGAGCTGTCCTCCCCATTTTCGTCCGGCAATGATGAGGGTTTTGAGATTAGTCCGAGTAGTATAAATAGCAGCGGTCAAACCAGCTGGACCACTACCTATAATAATTACGTCATATACTTGTTCCATAGTTTTAGTATAAACAAAAATGGCGAGTATACAATGCTGCCAAGTACTAAGGTGAACTTTTGGACCGGCGACAAGAAAATTTCCGTATGCGAGCCATTTAACTTGCTAGGACTTCATCTATTGCTTTTTTAAAATTATCTTTGCTTTGGGCTCCAACCATTGATTTTACCGGTTGTCCCTTTTTGAATATAAAAATACTCGGAATACTCATTACGTTATATTTTCCGGAATACTGTTGGTTGTCATCTACATTTACTTTAACAACTTTAATTTTGCCTTCGTACTCCTTCGCAAGCTCCTCAATAATTGGACTTACTATTTTACACGGCCCGCACCAAAGAGCCCAGAAGTCAACGAGAACTGGAATCTCCGATTTAAGAACTTGTTCTTCAAATTGTGCGTCTGTAATATCCATATAATAAATTAAAAATTTAAAGTTGAATTAGTTAGTTAGTTGGTTAGTTTATTATTAGTTCACTGTAGACTACTGTGAACTATGAACCGTGAACTAACTAACTGTGAATTAAACTTTGCAGTTTGCACTTTTAATTTTAACTTTAAACTTTTACTTTTAACTGAGTATATTACAGGGTATCAAGAATATTTTTCCGGGTCAAGGGGAGATTTTGTACCCGTTTAGGATTTGACAAAGGTTTGTCATTGCGAGGTCGCCTGAGGGGCGACCGAAGCAATCTCGAAAAAGAGATCGCCACGTCGCTTACGCTCCTCGCGATGACAAAATGAAGGGTATTTGGAAAATCTTGGGTGGGTACGAATCGACGTATTGACAAACTTATTTATGTACTATATACTGTACTTTGTATGCAACAGATAGTAAATATTACCCAAGCACGAAACAATCTGGCAAAACTGGTAGAAAAAGTAAAGACTACCAAGCAACCTGTTGTTATTGTCCAGGACAGCTTTCCCTCTGTTATCCTCTACCCCTATGATGAGGCGATAAAACAGGAAGAACAAAGGGAAAAGCTTTATAAAAGAGAACTCGAAGACCTCCTTCGGGAAGGAAAAAAAGCATTTAAGAGATACCTCAAAAAAAAGGGTATAACCAAAAAATTAACAGAAGAGGAAACCTACGATATTATCAAGAATGCGTAAGGTTATTTTAGATACAAATGTCTTTCTCTCAGGCATTCTTTTTGGCGGGAATCCAGAAAAACTATTGAAACTTTGGCTTGAAAAACGCTTCATACTTTGCTTCTCCCCTATCTTAAAAGCAGAAATTATTCAAAAGCTTGAACTTAAATTTGAATTTGCAAAATATAGTATAAAAACCATTTCTCAAACTATTGACATGTTTTCAAAAAAATATATTCCAAAAAAGAAAGTAAAGATTTGCAAATATCCAAAAGGTAACTTTTTACTTGAACTTGCCCAAGAATCTCATGCAAACTATTTGGTTAGCGGAGATAAAACAGTTTTAGAGTTAAAAGAATACAAGGGAACTAAAATCCTATCTCCAAAAGAATAATTCTACTCCAACCCTTCCCGCTTGGCGTGGAGGAATAAAAAGAGCTGTTCAAAGAATGCGAAAATGCCTTTGAATGGAGTTTCGATAATAAAATCAAAGATAAAAATGAGAATATTTATCTGGGCAATGCCATCGGTCAGATGTCTGCCTACCCGAATAATCGGCATAAAGAAAAAATCCACAATCGGCGTATTCCACCCTTGCCGTTCTTCAACCGTATACACTTTACTCATGAGCCCAATTCTGTATGACAAAAACGAAACAATAGCCAAAAAGAAAATAAATACCCCTTTACTAATAAAATTAAAATGAACTTTTTGCAAAACCCACACAATTGCGCCAAATGTGACAAAAAACGCAAAAAACCAAAGAAATCTAAACACTATATCCATGTTTTTATTTTTGTCACTTGATTTTTTTATAACAAACGGGTCACCAAGCCCAGGATTTTCTTCAAATAATACTTTTTTAATATATTCCAAAATCCGTTTGGAATTTGCTTTTCTTGGCACTTTAATAAATAACCCTACAATAATCATTAACAACGGAGGAATTGTAATATTTACTATCATCGAACTCCACAGTACTGACCCATAGAAATAGTTTTCAAATGTGCCTTCTACGGCAAATGCAAAAAAAGCTTTGGTCAGAAGCAAAAATATAACACTTCGAATAATTGCGCGCCGTACTTTTGAAGAAATACTAGCATACCGAGACTCACACGCTTCCATGACGACTCGTTCCAGCTCTTTTTCATTGGTTAACACTTCCCTAACCTTACCGGTACTAAAACGGGTAATGTCCTCAAGAATTAAAAATACGGCAGTTTTGCTTTTTATATACCCAAAAATGGCTTCTTTTTTTGGGTGGTTAAGCTGTTTTTGAATTTCTGAATAAATAGAAAAAAAAGATGATGAAATCTTTTCAAGATTTTTGGAAGTTACCGTGTCAAAAAACTGAGAAAATAAATGAAACCGCAAAAACGCGATATCATCTTTGGCAAAAGCGCGTCTTATAGCTATAAAAACTTGGACATTTTTAGTTTGTTCATCCATTTCAGCTATCTGAATATGGTCTTTAATAATTTCAAACATAAATGCTCCTATCATTTCTTTTTCCCGCTGCTTGTTAAGCATGTGTTCTATGTCAGAAGACAGTAAATGATATATCCATTCGTTAATATTACTTTCCGAAAGAACCTCAACAGACAATAAATTCTCCCGCAGGCCAAGATAGAGATCAATTTTTTGAGAAACTGTTTCAATACTCGACTCTGACAAACTGTCTTCTTTAAAATACCTCGCCCAGGCAAGTTCCCGAATCAAAGGGCTGGCTATGGTTTTTCCTGTTCCGCCGAATAAAATTCTTCTTTTGAGAATTCGCTCTATTGCTGCCCGAAGCACGACTTCTTCTTCTCTGTAATCCATTGCATTTCTAAATTTTTCATACCACGTCGCAACGCGGGAAATAAGGGGATTTACTTTTATCTTTTCGTCAACTGGGGCTGTATGATCATACTCAAAAGCTTTTACAAGCGAATTTGCTATTGGAGAAAGCTCCCGAGGAACAGAATCTTCTTTTGCTTCCTCTTCAATATGCACAGGAACACCAACATTAAGTTGTTGCCCGGATGAAGCGACATCGTGCTGTTGCATAAAGTGGGAGTATTATATATCAAATGTATTGTTTTCGGTATAGGCCAAGGAATTGAAGTATTTTTTTAAGCATTCGCATGATTACTCCTGGTTTTTTTTCTCCGTGAGTCAAAGCTTCTGTGACAGTATCTCCATCAGGATTGCCAGCTTCTTGTTGCTCCATGAGAAGTCTTTGCCGAGCAGCCAGCAGCGCTGGTGTTTTCTGGTTGGTTGGTTGAGACTCTCTATCAACTTGTTGGAGAGTTTCATTGGAAACTACTTGAGGTATGGCCTCATGAGATTCTGGGACAGGACGGGGATTAACCGAGGCAACTTCTGCTGACCCTGGTTCGTTCATAGACCTATTGTACCACACTACTCTGCTGTTGCTTCGGGACCTTTATTGTGGAAAGCGGCAATAAATTCTTTAATTTTTTCCTTATCAAGACTTTCTAATTTCTCTATTTTCCCCCAAGCAGTTACGGCAATAGGAGCGTCTAAATTTAGACGAGGAACAATAATAAGCCGCTTCCAATCTTTTAAGAAACTCGATAATTCAGAAACCAGTTTTTTACACTCGTTGGAAGAAAATGAACTGGGTAATTCTACTTCTTTTGCTGGAGGATTCTCTGGCGTAAATGCACTCATGGTTGGATCTTTTAACTCAATGTTCATCCTATGCAGTGGTGCAGCTGACTCTGTTGCAGTAGGATTGTTTTGAACATCTTCTCCTTCATGAGCATAAGCATTTGAAATTGGAAATTTGAAATTGGAAATTTGAAATTTCTTTTCGCAATTATAAGAAATTACAACGTATCCATGCTCCAAAGAATGAATTAAGTATCCATCTGATAAAACCCTATCATACACTCCCGGTTTTGCCCAGATGGGAAAATGTTTCCCGGACGTCGGCGGGTTTGAATTATATTTTATACCTGAAATATCCGAAACATGATCTCGACCTATATCGGAAATCGCTTGTCCTGGAAGCGGTTTATTCGACTCAGTTATTGCCCACCACAAAATTCCTACAATGAAGAGAATACCTACAACACTTGCTATAATTATTTTACTACTCGTTTTCAATTTTGAATTTTCAATTTTGAATTTTCAATTTCTTTTGCATCATACCCTACCCTTTTTATTATTGCAATAATATGTTTGGGAGAAATTTTTTGCGGGTCGAAAGCAACTTCTGTTTGTTGTCTGGCATAGCTGGTGTTTGAACTGAATACTCCTTGGGTATCCTCCAATTCCCCATCGATATTCATCGAACAACTGACACAGTGCATACCGATAATGTTTAAATTAATTTTATTCATATATGAACAACTTTTAATTTCGAGCTATAGTTTTGAGTTTTGCCTTTTGAGTTTTGAGTTTATATGACGCGGATGCGTCCTTTGTACATCCCCATTCCGCACATAAACGCGATTTCTGTAGTATTTGTTGGCGCAGTAAACTGTACTGTGTCAGAATTTCCAGGCGTAACTATCTTTTGAATTCCGAGTGTTGGAATGGTAAATGCCTGTGCGCATCCTCCTCCGCCGTTATTTACTAAATGTAATGTCACTGTCGAACCGGACTTAACCGCAAAATCATTCGGCGAATACCCGTCCGATCTAATAGTAATCGTTACATCGGAAACCGCAGAACCTTCAACTCTATTTTGAGCAAACGCCAAAGAATCACTACAAAATGTAATCGAGCAATATACGTCTTTTGCCAGTGAGTCTAACGTAATTGTACTTCCCGATAAAGCAAGTACATTATTAATGTTAAAAACTGTCAGAAGCATGATTGAGTATGCGGCAATTTTGGCAAATTGATGCGCAAACACCTCTCCAAGTCGCGTTGTAAAATACCCAAGGAGAAAAAATACAGGCGTTGTCCCAAGGGTAAAAGCAAACAAAATCAGAGCTCCTGTGATTGGACTGCCGCTGGCAATAGAAAGTGCCATCATGGCTTGCGTTGTTCCGCATGGAATAAAAACAGTAAATACACCCAAAAGTGCCGGCGCAAACAAACCGGAACTTCTCGATTCTTTTCTGACAAAACGAGTAAGCAACCGCGGGGGTTGAATAACAAAGTACCGGAAAATTGGATGAACATGGAGCAAATTAAGCGCAGTCCCAACCATAAAAATTGCAACCGTAATCTGCAGAATTACCTGAGTCTTTAAAGAAAGCTGGAAAAACGAACCCAGATACCCTAATAAAAATCCAAGAATCGTATAGCTTATAAGCTTAGCTGCTAAAAATGAGACTATGGGAAGTGCGTGTCCTCCTGATTTTGTTTTTTCAACCAACTTTTCTTGCGTTCTCTGGGCAATTGTAGATGCCAAAAGCCCGCCCTGGATTGCCATACACGTCAAACCGCCTGTAAACAAACCGGTCAAAAACGCGGAAACAAATGGCAGATTATTCATACGTTTAATTCAACAGCTTATCGTCATTGCGAGGAGCTTGCGACGAAGTAATCTAATCCAATTTCAGAGATTGCTTCTCCCGCTGAGCGGGATCGCAATGACAATTGCGATTATATTTTAATCCTTACTCTCTTTAATTGCAATGAGTTTAAGACTACGGAGATAGAACTCATTGCCATAGCAGCTGATGCAAAAATCGGGTTCATAAGAATATTAAAAAATGGATACAGTGCGCCCATGGCAACGGGAATAAGGATAATGTTGTATCCAAATGCCCAAAACAGATTAAGTTTTATTGTCCACATTGTTTTTTTAGACAACTCAATTGCGGTGGCAACAGATCGCAGATCTTTATTAATTAACGTTATATCTGCCGCCTCAATTGCCACATCTGTCCCCGTCCCCATTGCAATTCCAACATCTGCTGCTGCCAAAGCCGGAGCGTCATTAATGCCATCACCTATCATCGCAACGACATGTCGTTGCTTGGAATTTCCAATTTCCAATTTCCAATTTCCAATCATCAAATTTGTTGATTTGTTGATTTGTTGATTTGACATTTGTAATTCTCTAACGATCTTTTCTTTTTCCTGAGGCAGTACTTCCGCATACACCTTTTCAATCTCCACTTGTTTTGCGATTGCTTCTGCGGTCCTTTTATTATCTCCCGTTATCATAACCGGTTCTATTCTCATCTTTTTGAGAACCACTACTGCCTCTTTTGCAGAATCTTTAATTGTATCTGCAACCGCAATTAAACCTGCTAATTCTCCATTTACCCCTAACATCATTACTGTCTTCCCTTCGTTCTCCAATTCTTCAATCTTCAATCTTAAATCATCAATCTTTAGACTTTCTCTCTCCATCAATTTCCTATTCCCAAACACAACTTTTAACTTTGAATTTTGAACTTTTAATTCTCCTTCCACTCCGTGTCCGGGTATGGCTTTAAATTGTGTAATTGGTTGAACTTTTATATTCTGTTCCTCTGCTTTTCTAATAATTGCTTCCGCTAAGGAATGTTCTGAACCCTTTTCTAGCGACGCAGTAATCTGTAGAATTTGATTAGTTAGTTGGTTAGTTCGTTTATCGTTCACAGTAGATTTTTCTTTACTGTGAACTGTGAACTGTGAACTGTGAACTATATCCGTCACCTCTGGTTTCCCCTTAGTCAGCGTCCCTGTCTTATCAAAAACCACTGTATTCACTCTATGCACAGTTTCCAAAGCCTCTGCATCTTTAATCAAAATTCCATTTTCTGCTCCTTTACCAGTCCCCACCATAATTGCCGTGGGAGTGGCTAGTCCCATGGCGCACGGACAGGCAATTATCAAAACCGCAATCATGTTTAAAAGCGCAAACAAAGGCGATCCAAAAATGTACCAAATAACAAATGTCAAAATTGCAAGCATAATAACAATTGGAACAAAATACGAAGAAATCAAATCAGCCATCCTCTGGATGGGCGCTTTACTCCCCTGCGCTTCTTCAACCAGTTTTATTATCTGAGAGAGCATTGTATCTTTCCCAACTTTTGTAGCTTTATATAAAAACGTTCCGGACTTATTTATGGTAGCCCCAATTACCATATCCCCTTTTGCTTTATCAACAGGAATACTTTCTCCGGTTACCATTGATTCGTCAATTGAAGATTCTCCCTCGATAATCTGCCCATCAACCGGAATCTTCTCCCCCGGCCGAACCCGAATAACATCTTCCACCACAACTTCTTCGATCGGAATATCAACTTCAGCATACTTCTCGTCATTGCGAGGAATCCCGCAATGGCGGGATGACGCGGCAATCCCATCCAATTTTAGAGATTGCTTTGCTCCGCTCGCAGTGACAGACGAGCGAAGCACTCGTGCAGTCCGCGCTTGGAGACCAATCAATTTTTTTATTGCCTCGGAAGTCCCAGCTTTTGCTTTTGCTTCAAAATATCTTCCCAAAATAATAAGACCAATAATAATTGTGGAGACATCAAAATACGGCTCTGGTTTTATTCCTATACGCTCGACTATAAATGGAAATAGCGTTACAAATGTTGAATAGAAAAATGCAACGGTTGTTCCCAAAACAACAAGCGTATCCATGTTCGCGTTTCTATGCCTTATAGCAAGAATTGTTGCCTTATAAAACATAAGACCTGCCCAAAACTGAACAGGAATCGCTAGTATTAGCTGAATATAAAAGTTTTGGAGAATTTGAGGAGATGTATTCATGATTCCAGGAAAACTCCCCCACACAATAAGCCCTCCTAAAAATAAACTGACAAACACTTTTTGCTTGAGCTTTTGAAGTTCTTTTTGTTTGTTCTCCGAATCCCCGCTCAGCGGGGCGAAGTGGGATTTTTCTTCCTCAAAATTCGCCTCATATCCAACAGACGAAATCGCTTTCGCAAGATCTTGTTCTGAAACTTCTGATTCCTGTTGAATCGTAGCTTTTCCGGTTGCCAAATTCACAACCGCACTACTTACTCCTGGAACTTTTTTAAGTGCCCTTTCTGTCACCCCCACACAACTCGCACAATGCATACCGCGCACTTGAAAAATGCGCTTTGTTAGTTTGTTAGTTCGCTCATCGTTCATCGTAAGGAATTTTTTAACGCACTGATCATACGTGCTAATTTATTACATGTTTCATAGGCTTTCTTGAATTCTTCTTCTGTTATGTAATTCCTTTATGTAATTCCTTTTTAAACCAATAGTTAAAATTGCAACGCATTCATAACAAGACCCTCTTGAAAGATCCAAGAAGTGTCTGAAATCCTTTTTAGTTCTACTACTCCCTTCTGCAATTGCAATATTAAGAACAATTAAAACAACTGCTCTTCTCAACTGGCTAATTAAAGCGAAAATCTCATCTTTTGGCCATTTTTGAGTAAGTAGATAGATCGTATTAACAAACCCTAGCCCTTCCTGATAAACTCGTAATTTTTCGAATTTAAACATACTGTGAACAGTGAACAAACTAACTGCGAACTAATAACTAGTCACGAATAACTAGAATCCTTTATTATTTCCAACGATTATAAAGCCAAATCGCTGCATACGTTGTTACCCATGTCATTGCACTTATGGTAATAAGTCCCCAAATCGCAGAACCCATCGAAATTGCTGTTTTTACCTGAAGGCTCTCTAAGCTTAGGCTATGCACCCATGACTGCGCGATTCCAAACAACAAATCCGGCGCAACGTACGAAATTAACAAACAAAGTATATAAAATACCGCTGTAACCGCAGTTACAGCATTTGCAAACGCTTTTGCATTAAGCATGTTTTCCACCCCCTTTTTCTGTATCTTTATGTTTATGATGATCTTTCATCATAAACAACATCATAAGCGGACAAATAAGAAACACTGCAAAAGGCAATATGCCCGGAAGATTGTTGCCTTGGGTAAATAGCACTATCAAAAGCGCAAATGCAATTCCTGCCCACACCTGCCACATTGTCAAAAATTTCTTCATTTTCTCACCTCCCAGTCTATATCTTTTTCCCTATCTTATAAAGAACAAAAAGAATAATGAACACAAAAACACTATTGAGCATAAGGTTTCCTCCGACATACTGATTAACAGAATAAGCAGTCCCTGTAATTACTTTGGTGAATCCATACACATCACCCATTCCGAGTTTTCCAATGGCTTTTAGATACAAAATCATCAATCCGGTCAAAGCAAAAATAATACCGGCTATTACATTACTCACAATAATAGTTCTTTCCTGACCTAAAAACTTAAAACCAAACAATGGTTTTCGCAAAAACATAAATCCCTTCATCTTTCCTGCAAAAAAAACAGCAATAAACAAAAGCGGCATAACCATTCCCAATACGTACATACCCCCAATTGCTAAAGCTCCAAAAAAATTAGGAGAAAGAAAAGTCAACGTGAGTATTCCGATAAGAACCGGAGCGCAGCAGGCGCTTGTAATACCTGAGAAAATGCCTAATGTAAACACGGATGCTATGTCTGTCTTTTTTGCTGTATCATGTCCGGGAAATTGCGGCATGGGAAGCTTTATTCCTAAAAATGTGATAGCTGCGACAATCAGCATGACTATTCCGCCCAAAACATAAACAGTGTCGTGATAGACAAAAAGCGCTTTTGATAAAGCCGCCACTCCCAAAACAGCAGGCAGCATCACGACAAAAATTCCCAGCCCAAACACCAACGTCATAAAAACAACTTTTTCTTTTTCCTTAAATACGTTTCCTAAATAAGCCGGAAGAAGAAACGAAATACAACATGGCGCAAACAGAGCCACCATTCCGGCAATGAATGCGGCAATGAGTGACGTTTGAAACAAAAGTCCTTCCATTACGTACTACAACCTCCTCCCCGAATGTTAAAACCAGGCAGGTTTTGTACTGCAAGGCTTATTTTTTGAGAACCGGCAGCCGAAGAATATTCTGCAGATAAAGCACGTTTGGGATCAACATGTTTCCATTCTATTTTTTGTTTGTTCATATACGCAGCCAACTCTACATATTGCTTCGGAAACCAAAAAGAGTTAAGCATGAGGATATCCTTATATATTTGCTTTTCGGAAATTCCCTGAGAAACGGCAATCTCGATATATCCGAGTGCTGCCATACCGTGATTACAGTCAGGAAACTCGGTTGAATTATTGCAACAGGGCCGAAATACATTTTGAGCTATTTTTTCAACGAGTTCTTGTTGTTTAGTGCTTAGTTTTATAAGCTCTTTTGAACTGTAAACTTCTCGTGTTGATCTTTGTCCCAGTGTCCATCCGCCAGTTGAGGCATATGTCATTGGGTTGCCTTTCCCATAGGTTGCCATTGATCCTTCCTCAAGTATTTTATTTTTATTTACCAGCCCAAACGCCCATAATGTATTTACCATAAAATGTGCATTGCCCTCATTAATCATCATATGATCTTTGGAAGAAGCAGTAAGATACTTCATCATATCCTTACTCATCTTCTCATTTACAAACAATTGTTCATATTTTTGCTTGTCAATCACACCCGATTCCAAAAGTTTACTGCCAATATCGCTCAAGGTAACGCCTAAAACATATCCTTTTTGCGGCAGAACCTGCTGTTTTAAAATCTGGACTAACTCATCGGGATTTTTAGCGGTCTTGGCAAGCTTGATAATGTGATCATTAAAATTTCTCTTGAGTATATAGTACTCGATAAGGGAAGAAGCCATAACCGAATAAGCCATAAGCAGAATCACCATCCATAAGGGTATTGCTTTGGCACATGCTTTTTTCCAAGGAATTGATCTTTTTAACATAATTACTTAACCACTGTTCCGGTTACGGTAAAAGTGAGTTTGGGATTTGATTTGTCATTTGTTTCTGCCGAAACGAATCTGTTAATAGGACCTACTCCTTGCGGGCCGTGGAAAGCCGGATCAAAAATAACAGTCAGTTGTGCTTGCTTGCCAGGCATAACTTCGCCTGTCCACGAAGAAACAGTGCTCATACCAAAATCAGGGCTTTCGGCACCTTCAATGCTGACTCTGGCTTTTGTACAATGGCATGAAGTTTTTATATTATAAAGTTTGAGAACATCTTTTCCCGTGTTCTGAATTGAAAATGTTTTTGTAACATTTCCTTTATGCATGGGAATATTTCCCCAGTCAAAACTGTTTGAATTTAAAAGCTGCGCTTTTGCATTTTCAGAAGCTGTAATTTGAGGACTATTGGTTGCAGACAATATATAAACACCACCAATTAAAATAACAACTGTGGCAAAAATACAACCAATAATAAACCACTTTCCGCTCATACTTATAAATGTATAACCTGCCTATTTATTCTTCCGAAACACTTCCATTATCTCCGCAATTGCTTCTTCTCCTTTTCCTTCTTTAATTTTGTTAGTTGCGCAGGTCGTAAGATGATTTTCTAAGATAAGACTGTCTATCTCAAAAAGTGCTTTTTGAACCGCTTGTGATTGATGCAGGATATCGATGCAATACTCCTGCTCCTCTACCATTTTCAGAACCTTTTCTAGATGCCCCCTGGCAATTTTGAGTCTATGAACAGTTCTCTCTCTTGAATTATTAAGTTTAAACATACTATCTTCCTCGTTATTTGTTTATTTGAAATTCTCGTAGTCCCCCTCCAGGGGATATAATAATATACTGAAGATATTTTGTCAAGAGTGATACATAAGGTGAAGAAAACAAATTTTCGCACGTCGCAGATTTCAAGACAGTATAGTATGGTTGTATAGTGAAAAATTGGGATTGACAACACATTGTTTAATTGCGTAGAATAAACCGATGCCCGTACACAAAAAATCTGACACCATTGACATCGTCATCCCAAAACCGCAAAAGAAAGACAATTACACTTCCCTTCTGGTTATACTTCTTATCATTGCTTCTTTTTTGCTTGGAAGTTTATGGACTAAAGTACAGTATCTGGAACAATCTCCTAAAACAACTACTGCTGATACTACTGCTGGTACCGCAAACACAGCCCAGACTCAACAACCTGTTGCTGCTCAACCGCAAAAACCCTCAATCAGCCTTAATACTATCAAGGCACTTTTTAATGACAAAAATATCACCTTTGGCGATAAAAACAGTAAAAACTTATTCGTTGAAGTCGCGGATCCAAGCTGCCCGTATTGCCATGTCGCAGCCGGTTTAAATTCTACCCTTAATAATCAGCTGGGACCGCAGTTTAAACTGGAAAAAGACGGCGGCACGTATATTGCGCCGGTTTTAAAAATGAAAGAACTGGTTGATTCTGGAAAAGCTGCTATGGTCTGGATTTATACCAGAGGCCATGGCAACGGAGAAATGGGCACTAAAGCTTTATACTGCGCTAATGAAAAAGGTAAATTCTGGCCCGTACACGACAAACTCATGACCAACGAAGGTTATGACATGGTCAATAATACTGTTAAAAATGACAAAGCCAAATCTGGTGAATTGTCTGATTTTTTAGCAGACGTATTTGACAGATCAGATTTAAAAAAATGCTTGGACAGTGGAAAATATGACGCAAAAATTAGTGAAGATGTAGCTCAAGCTTCAAACTTGGGAGTCAATGGCACACCCGGATTCTTTATAAACACTACTAATTTTGCCGGAGCGTATTCGTGGAAAGATATGCAATCCGCTATTCAATAGAGTTCTTTTTTATCCATGCTCTAAAAAGGAAACGACAAACCATATAAGAATAACCCCTAAAATAAGTAACAGACTTTCCAAAAAAGCGAACCCATGTCTTCTTTCGTGATGAATCTCCGGAATAAGATCAGAAAGAGCAATATAGATAAAAAAACCCGCAGTTAATGCAAGAAGGACGGGTATATATCCTGTTAACAGGCTACCTAAAAAATACGTTAACAGCGCTCCAATAAACGAAACAGTAGCGCTTGCGACATTTACCCATATTATTCTTTTTTTTGAAAGTCCTTTACGAAGCATTAATCCAAAATCTCCTATTTCCTGAGGCACTTCATGAGCAAAAACGGCCAGAGCAGTAATTATTCCAAGCTGAGCATTTGTCATAAAAGTAGCGGCAATCACAATTCCATCAATAAAATTATGCATCGTGTCTCCAATTATTATTAACGGAAGGGTAGATTTTGATTCTTTTGTATGTTCGTGAAATTCTTCATGATGATGAAACCAATGAATAAAACGTTCTATAAGAAAAAACAGAAGAATACCAATAAGCGTCAAGGAAAAAACATTTATATCCGATTCCTCTCCTTCATAAATTGCTTCAGGTAAAAGATCAAAAAATGCAGTTCCCAATAAAACTCCTGCGGCAAATGAAGCTAAAAAATGAGAAACTTTTAGAGCAACCTTTTCCCTAAAAAGAAGAATCATTCCTCCAATAAGAGCTCCTATGCTTCCAATAAAAGTAAATACAAGAATGTTAACTAATTCTGGCAATTGCTGCATATTCCAAAAAACTATGAAACGAAAGACCCGATGCTCCAATTAAACCAACAGTTGGATGCTTATGAGTAGCGTATTCATCTTCATGAGCTGTATGAATTATTGCAAGTTTTTCCAAAATATGAATGAGTAAAAACCCAAATACAACTGCTATGAGGGCCGGAGTAATATCAAGTTTATTTTCAAAAGTAAGAGAAAATATTTCTGGCAGAATTTCAAAAAAACAAACTGCGATTAAAACTCCTGCAGTAAAACTCATGATCATGTGCAGCTTATCTTTGAATCGAAGCGCAAACAGACCTCCAAGGATAGTAGATAAAAACGTAGCTAAAGCTAATAGCAACACTTGCATAGTAAGGATTGTATCACATACCAATGTCAAACCCATCAAATTTTTGATGTGTGGTGTTCAATTTGACAAAAATCATTTTTTTACTGATTTGATAGTGGTAGAATGTATGGCATTAGCGGTATTTTTGAGTTCTTTTACCTTCCACATAAACAATGCTCCTTTGTTGCGAGCTTTACTGTCAACTACATACGAAAGGGCTTTTTCAAGAATGGATCTATGAACTGTTTTGGCTAACTTAATATACAAACCTCTATGCTTGTAATCATTAAGCTCTTCCGCAAGGTACATACCAAACGACTGAAACTCCCGCGAAATATACTTATCCTCTATTGGATTAAACTTTTTTAGTATCTGTTTTACCGACCGCATATAATTTTTAATGTCATTTTGTATTACATTTATTCATTGCAGCATGCAGATCCTGCTCTAAGGCCAGTTGAATTGCCTTTGAAGTGTGAACAAGAAGCTGTTTCACTTTCGATCTATCTTGCCCAATAAAACTTCCCAACACATAATCCTCCACCCCTTTAGAATTTGAGATTTGAAATTTGAAATTTGAAATTTTTTGGGGTTTTCCTATTCCCATTCTAAATCTCCAAAACTCCCCTGTTCCTAAAGACTCTATGATTGATTCCAGCCCCCTATGCCCTGCCGTCCCTCCCCCAAATCGAATTCTTAAAGTCCCAAGAGGTAAATCTATATCATCGTGTATAATCCAAATATCCGAACTATGAACTGAGAACTGTGAACTAATAACTGATACTGCCATTCCCGAGTTATTCATATATGTCTTTGGTTTGGCAAGAATCACTTTCTCCAAACTACCATGATGAGGTTGCCATTCAAGCTCGGCAATATCGCTTTTGAATTTAACAGAATTTTCCCATTCTGTTTTTCTTTCCGGTTCAAAATCCTTTAAGAATTTCTCAACTGCCATAAAACCAATATTATGTCGTGTTTTTTCGTACTTAGAACCAGGATTCCCTAATCCAACAATCAACTTCATATCTGTATTATGTTTATCTCCTATCGAAAAGTTTTTTAACAGTTTCATCAGAAATTTGTGTGAATTCTTCATAAAACTGCCCCACAGCCCCAAATTCACTCGAAACCTCCAGAAAAACCATCCTATCAAAGTATTTCGATATACCTCTAAATGTATCATTTGATATAACCGGCACTGCTAAAATGAGTCCTTTTACTTTTTTCTTCTTAAGATACTTTGCTGAAACGAGCACGGTTGCTCCAGTTGCTATTCCGTCATCAACCAACAGTACGGTTTTATTTCTAAACGATGGCGCTTTTTTTTCTCCTCGAAGTATTTTCTCTCGCTCACTGCGCTCTTGATCTTTTACCCTCATCTCCTTTCTTCTCACTTCCCGACTCACGTCTAACCTCTTGCATAATTCCTCATCCCAATAAACTGTTTTCTCCGGTCCAACTGCTCCAATGGCAAGCTCTGGATTAATAGGTAAACTGATTTTTTTAACTACAATAATATCCAGAGGTAAAGAAAGCATGTCTGCAATAATTTTGGCAACAACTACCCCGCCCCTGGGAATACCCAAAACCAACACATCTTTTTTATTTTTAAACTCAACCAGCTTTTCAGCCAGTAATTCCCCTGCTTCTTGACGATTTGTAAACATCTTAGTTAATTTTTAATTCGAAATTTGTAATTTTTAATCAATTTATAATGTTTTAATTTTTAAACATTTAGTTTTGATTTCAAATTTAAAATTAAAAATTTAAAATTCTATTCCCAGCTGTTCTTTCTTTTCTGTTTCTCTTCTTGATACCTCTGATACTTTTGAATCCTTTGATATCTCTTCGTGTTTCCATATCTTTACTTTTCCATACTCTCCGTCAAACCCGGGATCAATGACAATATCGCCTTTTCTAACTAACAGAATTCCATGGGCAATTTTACTGCCGCCAATCTTAGATATATCTTCTATTGGAACTTTTAGAAGAATCTCTATCTCAGAACCCAATTCCAAAGTTAATTGTTTATACAACCCTTTAGTTTTAACACTAAAAACAGTTGACTCTAAGCTTTCTGCAACAATCTCCAAGAGCGGGACGAGTTTTACAAACGGCGGATGATTCTTTCGTTTATCCGTATACCATTTTATCTCCCTCGGGCTGATTTTTACTTCGAGCCTGTCGAGAAGTTCTTTATCGCATAACTGTTGAACGCGAAATAGAACTCCTTCTGTTAATCTTCTCTTGCAAATAGGACATATATCTCCTTCTTTTTTTAATTCCTCCGGCCCTCTGACTACCCCGCAATTCCTATGTCCGGAAAAATGATATTTCCCTTCCTCGGGATAGAATTCAACTGTGTATTTAATCCTATTGTCATTGCGAGGAGCTTGCGACGTGGCAATCCCCTCTGGATTAGATTGCTTCGCTCCGCTCGCAATGACGGGGCGCTGAACTTTCTTTCTCATTATCGCTCTTCTGATATTTTCATAACTTGCTTCTGCAAGTTCAAATACCGTTGCCTCACGCCCCATTTTGGGTAATGAATGTGCATCAGAAAAGGATAGGATCGAACGATTCATAAGCTCTGGAATCTGCCAGTTCATTTCCGGATCCGATGAAAGCCCTGTCTCGATTCCATAAATACATGGAGTAAGGTCTTCGAATGCTTCTTCCAATGAATCATAACCAGAAGCCGATCCATAAATCCCAAAGTGAGGCGTCCAGGCATGACAGGGAATAAGCATACACCGCTCGTCTATTTCTAAGATCAATTGAAAAAGATTTTTTGAGGAAATACCAATTATCGGCCTTCCGTCAGCAGATAAATTTGCTCCTCGTTTTAATAATTCTTTTTGGATTTTTTCTGCTATTTCTAAATTCGGCGCGAAAACCAAATTATGAATTCTTCTTAGCTTCCCTTTTTCAGAATAAATCGAACTTATTTCTGTAGATAAAATAAACAACGGTTCTTTTGTTTCGGATTTCGGATTTCGGATTTCGGATTTGAGGCAATAGAGTCCTTCTGTTGCCTCCTCCAACTGAGCTCGTATTTCCTTAAGCCAAAGAGTATGCGTCCAATCGCTTGCCGTTAAAATATCGAGTCCTTTTTGCTGAGCAGCTTTGGCCATTTGGGGAAGATCCATGTCTTTTGATACAGCACGGGAATATTTGGAGTGTAAGTGGAAATCTGCAACGTAATCCATTTCCTGGTTATTGTATCACACCAGTTCTATACTCATTCCATCTTCTACTGCAATGGTATTTGAAAAAATTGTCTTTGCTGCTTTTTCCGCTTCTTTTCTTTGCTCAAATGAGCGATATTGATTTGCGTCAAAATGAGTTAGAACAAGCTTTTTAATTCCTGCATCTTTAGCAAGCCTTGCTGCCTCTGTGGGGCTTACATGTCCCCATTCTTTTTCATCTTTTTGACCCGGAAGAAGTGAACATTCATGAATTAATACATCAGCGTTTTTAAACAATGAGTAGCTATTATCGCAAACTCCCGTATCTCCAGAGTAGCAGATTATTTTTCCCTCTAATTCAAACCGATATCCAAATCCACGATACGAATGAAAGAGCTCCAGACACGTGACTTTCAACGGAACCGTATACTCTCCTTCTGAAAGCTCGTGGATATCAACCCGCATTCTGAGTTTGTTTGGCGCAATGGTAAAAGGAGGAGCAACCAATAAGTCAAATGCTTCTTTTTTTATTTCCGGCACATAAATATCCAAACCTTGTTTAAAATTGAACTTGTTAAGAACGTGGAATCCGGAAACATGATCTATATGAAAATGGCTGATGAACAAATAGATTGGCTTGTCTTCTTTTATAAACGAATCCAGTTTATACAATCCATTCCCCGCATCAAACACCACATACTGATCTTTACTATCAATTAAAATACACGGCGTATCCCCTGTCGGACTACTAAACCATCCATTCGTACCAAGAAAATACATTTTCATTCTTTAAATTCTATCACAAAATTGGTATAATATAGGTATGAGTGAGACATAATTCACATTGTCATGCTGAATTTATTTCACCGAGTCAGACTCGGTTTCAGCATCTCCATTTTATAGATTCTGAATCAAGTTCAGAATGACATTTATGTCCCAGTCATAATATATTTGTATGGGAATGACAAACGTTATTTTAAAAGTGAAAATCCCCGGAATCCCCTCAAAAAATTTGAAGGAATAGAGCGTGCAGCCCCTGTTTTATTTGGCGAAAAAGGCGATAGCTTACTTTTGGGCGCTTTTACCCTCGAAGCACTTGGCTTAACCTTATATCCCTTCCAGAGAAAACTCTACAAAGCCATTCTCAGGCTTTAAGCTAAAACTCTATACTTCTTCCCCTGCTGCTGGTACATCTTAATTAACTCTTCGACAGTTGTGGCATCTTCTGCCCTGCGGTCGGAGGTTCGAAAGGAAACTAAGCGCGGAAAGCGGAGTGCATAACCCGATTCTTTTTCGCCCGTTGAACTAACTGAGACGCCGGCTGTATGAATTGGACTTCGGGTAATTTCGTCCGCCAAAACTTCAATAACAATCTTTGGCTCTACCCATTGAGTCGGCTCTATCAAAGAACAAACTCGTGCCGGCTTACTTTTCACTTTTAACTTTTCACTTTTAACTTTTATTTCCCGCCATTCTTCATCAGATAATCCCGTACCGATTTTAGAAACGCTTACAAACATATCCTTTTTTTTATCATACACCCCTACCAATAGCGCTCCTGCCCCAAATGCAGTCCGCTTTCCTTTCCCGGAAATATATCCTAAAATCACACAATCAATTGTGTCTTGGAGCTCTCCTGCGCTGTGTCGCTTTAATTTTACCCAGTTAAAATTCCGTCCGCCTGCTTCGTACAAACTATCAAGTCTCTTTATTACTACCCCTTCCAAACCTTTAGAAATTGCATCTTCCAACAAAAGCCCTAGTTTTTTTGGATCCGAAACAGTATAATTTTTAGACGGGATAAGAACCCCATCTTCACGAATGGTTTCCTTTAAAATTTTTATTCGTTCTTCCAAAGGATTGTCTATTAAAGACTCACCGTTTTTATACAAAATGTCAAAGACAAATGCTTTAAGAGGCAACTTTTTTGCCATTTCTTCAATACCATGCTTTCGCCTCCGTTTGGTAGTTTCCTGAAAAGGCAAAAATTCTTCGGATTCCACATTATATGCTAAAGCTTCGGTATCTAAAATCGCGGTTTTTGCTTTTACTTGAACTCTTGTTGCCTCGATTAATTCAGGAAACATATGTGTCATATTTTCTAAATTGCGCGAGAACATCTTCACCTCATCTTGACCTACGAGGTTTTGTGCGTTCAGCCCCGTAGGTCTACGATCCAAGTGTATTTGAACTCTGAATCCATCGTATTTATACTGCACGTCAACAGTACCCATTTTTTCAATAGCTTTTTCTGGTGTGGGGAGTCGTTCACAGAGTTCCGAACGAATTGGTTTGCCGACGGCAACTTTGAGATGTTCGACTGCACCAATTCCATGTTCAAATAATGTCTTTGCAATCAATCCAAGATCCGACGTACGATTATAAGCTCCCTCCAACAATTTCCGTTTGCTTTTGTTTCCCAATTTAGCCATTGCCAGACCGTCAAGAATCGTCGGGTCTCCAATTCCCAAACGAAGATTTCCCAAAGGAATTCTGACAATAAATTTAGCTGATTTCTCGTCTGCCTTTTGTAAAAGCTGGCATAAAAGGGTTATTCGTTTCTCAACCGTCCCCTCCCCGCTTGTTTTTGCAATTTCTGTCATAATTTCGAACACACTTAAAACTGTCATTATGGCTTGTCCAGAATCCGTCTTCTTAGAGATTCTGGAGTCGCTACACTCCCCAGAATGACGATCGATTAGTTGCTCCGCAACTAATCCCATATCTCCCTTTTTTTGATAAAGCTTTAAAACTTCATCTTTTGTTACTCCATAAGCAAGAGCAATTGCCTGCGCAACTGTTTTGTCAGCCATTCCGATTTCAAAAGAAGAAAAAAACGGCGCAATTCGGCCTTGGGTTAGATATACCACCTGCTCTATTTCTTTATTTGAACAATGTTTAAACAACTCTGAAAGTATATCTATCAGAGCAAGTCTCGAAGAAGTCGCTTCCAATTTCTCAAAATACTCACTAAGCTTTGAAAACGTCATCAGTAAATACTCCCCCTATAATCAATGTTCCAAATATAGATAATTTTTTGTGTATTATCAATCTCAAAAATGGCTCTTATATCCCCGGTCCGAAGCCTGAAGCTGTTTTTTGTATTAACTAAATGTTTGATATCAAGATTTGTATCTTTGGGATTCTTGGAAAGAAGTTCAAGTTTATTAAGGATTCGTTTTCTGTCATTTTGATGAATTCTCTTAAGCTTTTTTAAAACCGAAGGATGATATAAGAGCTTATGCATTGTTTATGCCAGTTCTTTTTTTAAGATTATCCGAAGAAACCCATTTCACCTTTTTTTTGTCATAAGACTCAAATTCCTGCGCTTTAAAACTATCCATATAATCTTCTGCCATATCTGCAAGTTTTTGATACTCTTCAAGACTCAAAAGCACAGCCTGAGGCTTTGAGCGATATAAAATAAACAAAGGACCATAAGACGACTGAACCTCTTTTAAAAGCTTTTTTGCATTTTCTCGCATATCGGAAATAGTTTTAATGTTTTTCGCTGATGGAATCATATTAGCCTATTTAATCTTACCTTTTTATACAATTTATTCTTAGATTTGTCAATATAAAGACATTATAGGTTGATTTCTTCTTTGAACGATGGTAGAATTTCTTTCTATGACAGAACAAACACCAAATTCAGAAGAAAGACAACCACAAAGAGAAACAATTCCTCCTGAGATCGCAAGACCAATTTGCTGGGGGCTAAATCAAATGTTCGGAAAACCTCTTGAGGGAGCACTTCTTTTGCTAGAAATTTTCGATCTTCCCAATTATGCGCTCCAAAACCAAAAAGATCGAGAAAGAATTGAAAGAGCAAGGGCTGGCCTTACCAAAATGCAAGAATTTCTTTCCGGTATTGCCACGGCACAAACAGTAGAAGTAGAGACAGATAGAACAGGAATGTTTATAGCTAAACTCGTTTATTCCGGGAAAGATAATACTTCTCCTTCTCAAGGAGCATCTTTAAGTGGGGATTTAAAAAGAAATTTCTCGCTAGGACTTATGCATGAGGCAGGAAACGCGCTTGCTCCAACGACAGAAATGGAACTGTTAGCAACAGCATCAGGAAACCTTATGATAAAAGGCGTTGCTAATCAAGTTTTTCAAAAGACGCAGGCTATTTCTATAACAATTAAAGAACTTGCTCTTGCTCCCCGGCTTGACGCCACTGTAAATGAAGACGGAACTATAACTCTTACTCCGGTTGATACTAACGCACAAACATAAAACCCTAGGCAATAATATATTTTGTGCCTTTGGTGACGCCGTGTTTTTTAATAATCCCTGCTTCTAACAAAGGCTTCAGCTCATTTAAAATAGTATCCTCAGAAATCATCGGAAACAGACTTTCAAATGCCTGGTTTTGTAAATAACCTGTTTTTTGAATATATTCAATAATTTTCAACTGGCGCTCACTCAACAGTATCGGCTTACCGCCCAGCTTTTCTTTAATCTTGGCATCAATTGATATTTTTTCTACCTTTTCTTTGATCTTAGACAGCTCAATACACAGCCCTTCGGTAAAATATTCCAGCCACTGCGTTAAGTCCCATTCTCTTTTATCTACACTTTGCAAGGCTTCATAATATCTATCGGCATTAGTATCAAAATGTTCTTCCAAAGAAAAGAACTTTCTAATATCATACCCCTCTTTAAACAAAATTAGAGTCGATAGCGCCCGTGCTACCCTGCCATTTCCATCTAAAAAAGGGTGAATTCTCACCAATTCGTAATGAACAACACCTGACTTCAAAACTGGATGTATATCTTGACTTTCTAAGCTGTTTATAAATACCAATAAACTCTTTATTTGCACATGAATAGAGGCAGCAACAGGAGGCCTAAAAGAAACCTCCCCGGTTCGGCTATTTTTAACTACCACCTGGGTAGTTCTATAAACTCCGCTTTTATCCTCTCCTAAAATCTTATCAACTGTTATTTTATGAAGAGTTTTTATCGTCCCCTCATCAACTGTGAACTGTGAACTGTCAACTATGAACTTACTTATATAATCAATTACCTTTCTATAATTAATTACTTCCTGAATATCTCTATCCCTGGCTACCACTTCCTGCCCCATTAAAACTTTTTCTGCCTGAGAAAGATTTAGTTCATTTCCCTCAATATGAGTTCCATGATGAACAGTACGCACCATAGCATCTTTACGGAATTCTTTTTCGTAGTAAGGCAGAAGCGGAGCGTGATCAATAACTTCCTTACAAGCCTCAATAATGCCGATATTTTTAAGAATTTTGTTGGTGATGGTGAATTTGGGAACGTACATCTTGTATCAACTGCTTCACTTTTGAACTGTTCTGTAGTATTATACAGCTATGGCTAAAAAACCGCAAAAAAAACAGGAGAATAAACAGCTACACGTTGAGGTCATTAAGCAGATGGTCACACTCTCTACCTCTGGTTTTGGTTTAGTAGCAGCTTTGGCTTGGAATAGCGTTATCCAGGAATTTATCAATGAATATATCAAGAAATTCCTTCCTCAAGGCAGCGGAATTATTTCGCTTTTAATGTATGCTCTTGCTGTTACTATTTTAGCTGTATTTGTAACTTACCAGTTAGGTCAAATAATTGATACAGAAAAAAAATAAATAAAATATGGTGTTTTTGAGAGAACATTTTAGAAGAGGGCTACATTTTGTTCCAAAAACAATTACAAAAGAACCAGAAGCTGCCAGAAGCGGGGACGGAGATACTGTAATATTTGTACCTCAAAACGTAGGAGAAGCCTATCAGACAGTAGAACAAGGGTATAAAAATCAATTTTTCATCACTTCCTAAATTTTCATTTTTTCGAAGACCTTTTGCGGGTAGCCCAAGAGACATAGATCAGTACTGCGGCACTAATGATCATCAATGATGTTGCAATTGATGCTAAATCAACTCCTTTTAACCATAATTGTGCATCACTCATTTTTCCTCCTTAAAAAAATATAATGATATAACTAATGCACTTACCATATTACCTATAAACTCATTACAGTCAAGAGATCAAGGTCTGAAGATAATTTTGGAACAACAAAAAGCCCAATAAACCACGCAACCGCAATATTATTAAAGAATGTAGAAAGCGCTTTCTCTTGATCTGAATTGAGAAAAAATCTCATTGAATAATAATCAACTCTTTCAAAACCTTCGGAATCTCGTCGCAGAGATCAGAAGCATTAAAATAGGGACCGACTTTTCTAAACAAGTTGTCTCCGGCTTTTTTGTTGATAAAACTCCCTGCCTTGGCAGCCAAAAATACATCATTTTTACAACTCAAGGCTGCAACAAGACCAGCGAGTACATCTCCCGTACCTCCTTTGGTCATCCCCGCATTCCCCCCTGCTACTTCTACACACTCCGTTGGCGAACATACAACATCCTTTTCCCCTTTGAATAAAATCACGCAATTATATTCTCTTGCTACTCTACTTACGATGTCGTTGCGAGAGCGGACTGAACGAAGTGAAGGAGCTCGCCTGCTTGACAGGCATGTGGGCGAGGCAATCTCTTTTTTGTCATTCCGAACTTGATTCAGAATCTCCTGAGATTGCTTCGCCAAGTACCGTATGGTACCTGGCTTCGCGGAGTTTACACTGAGCTTGTCGAACGTGCTCGCAATGACAATGTCGAACAAGTTCTCAAACTCTTTATCATGAGGAGTAACAATGGCATTTCCATGCAACTGTTTTAGCCACTCAGGATCCATAGTCTGAAGTGAACCCGCATCGATAACCCATTTTTTATTGGGAAATTTTTCAAGAAGTCTGTGGGTCAATTCTCTGGTTGGTTCTTCATCTTGGCTTTTTCCATCTTCTCTTGTAAGTCCGGGACCAATTAAAACCGCGTCAGATTGTTTTATGTATTCTTCAACATTTTCTCTCGGAACTACAATGCAATCAAAAAACTGTTCTTTGAGTTTTTGAGCAATTGCATTATTTTCCTCAACTGATGAATAAAAAACCATGTCAACAATTCGGGAAGCTATTTTCAATGCCCATAATGATGCCCCGTGGAATAAGTGAGAACCGCCTATAATTGTCAGCTTACCACTCATCCCCTTGTGAGAATCAGGAGGCGGAATATAGAGATTCTTTAATTCTTCTGGATTAAACTGTTTCGTATGAAATTTAATTTTTAGATTCATTGCTACATTGCTCTATTGCTACATTGCTAAAAACTATCAAACAATTTAACAATCTAACAATGAAACAATTGGTTATTCTTTTATCAATTCTATCACACTCATTTGTTTTTTAATTTTTTGCGGAATAAATTCCTCATGGGTGGTTGTGAGAATTGTTTGTTGCTTACCCAGCAAATTCAAAACATGAATAATGTGCTCCTCATCCAATTCCGAAAATATATCATCAAGTAAAAAAAGGGGGGGTTGTTCTAAAGATTTTTCTACAAACAACAATTGCAACAGTTTTAACTGCAACACAACCAACCGCTGCTGGCCTCTTGAGCCGAATGTTTTGACTTCGTGAGTTGTTTGCCTGGAGTTGTTGTACAAACAAACCGTAAAATCATCTCTATGCGGTCCGACCAATGTCACTCCTGCTCCCTCCTCTGCTTTTTTATATTGCTCCAGGCGATCATGCGAAATTATACTCTTGTCATACAATAAAGCACAATCAAACACTTCTTTTGTCTCGTTATTTAAAAATCGAATACATGCTTCTCTTTTTTTTGTAATAATCTGCCCGTTTTGAATAAGCAGATTATCCCAGTATTCAAACTGTTTTTCCTGATACTTACCGGTTTGCCTAACCAACTCAAGCAACGCATTTCTTTGTCTTAAAGCTTTTGCATACGAAATACCCGCTAATCTATAATCTCTATCTGTTTGTTCAAGTACGTTATCTAAAAACTCTCTTCTGATTCCCGGTGAACCGGAAATAATCTCTAAATCTAAAGGAGAAAACAAAACTGTTACTAAATTACCCGCAAAATCAACTCGCCTTTTTGGAACTTTATTAACCAAAAACTTTTTTGACGGCTGCCTGCCTTCAAACTCCCCACTTGAAATAACTACTTCAAGGTTGATTTCATTATTGGTCCCGATTGAATCGGGATTGGTACTAGCAGAGGCGCGTCCAACCTGTTTTTCAAACATAATCATGTCTGTATCTTTTTGCGTTTTAAAACTTTTTCCGGTGGATAATAAAAAAATAGCTTCAATAAGATTTGATTTACCGGATGTATTGGGACCGATGATAACTGTAGTATTCTCAGAAAAAGTGAACTCAGATTTCGAATAGCTTCTGAAGTTTTGGAGAAAAAGATGGCCAAGTATCATGTAAATCCGAAATTCTAATATCGAAATTTGAAACAAATTCTAAATTCGAGTATCCAAATATTTAAAAATGTTTTGTATCTTTGTCATTTGATATTGTTTCGTATTTCGGATTTTGTGCTTCGAGTTTATTCAATGACCGTCCCTACAAACTCCTGATCATGAAAGAACTTAAAGATATTATCCAAGTTTTTGCCATTTAAAACCGCTACTTTAAGTCCCAATTCCTGAGCTTTTTTTGCCGCAATCGGATCAAATGGCACATTCATGCCGGGATCCCATGTATCTCCTACAATCTTTCTAAAGTCAACCCAGGAAATTTTATCAATTGGTTTTGCGTCGGAAAACTCCCCTGGATCTTTATCAAAAACCTGGTCAATGTTGCTTAAATTTACGATCTTTTTAACTCCATAATCTTCTGCTAAGAGTACCGCGCAGTAATCTGTTGACCATCCCGGTTTCCATCCGGCAGCCACCACAACCTGCTCTGTAACTTTTCGGATAATTTCATAATGTTTTAAAATAAATGGATGTGCTATGTCTTTAAAAATAGTCCTGACAAGCTGAGCGTTTAAACGGGTTGCATGAATCCCGAGCCAATCCAAGTCATCGGCAGAAAGCGCGTGTCCCAAAACTGTTTCTCCCGCATCTCTATATTTTCGAGCAGTTGATCCCCCTCCCACGACTAAAAAAAACTGACGTCCTTTATGGTACGTCAGTTGGTTTTTCACAAACCCGTTAAGGTTAATAAGAAAGTCTGTATCAATCCCGTCATTAGGAACAATTAAAGATCCTCCTACGGAAATAATAACCTTATCCGGATATGTGGTACCCATTACGTGTAATAGTATCACACAACCTGACAAAAAAACAACAAAATGGTAATTTTGCATTTTGGCACGGTTTTGTGTATTATTGCCCTCGTGGTCGCCGAAACAAAGACTAATCAACCTCCTTCTGTGACAACTCAAGGCCATGAGATGCTTGCTGCATTCCGCAATGGAATTGCAGATGGTACAATAACAGTTCCACCAGGTCTTACACGTACAAAAGCAGAATTTCTTATCTTCTCTCTTTCCCTGCTGCAAACACAAGAACATGGCTTATTGCCTCCAAAACCCAAACTCAGAAGTCCCAATGAATATTTGGAAGAAATATACCGGCTTAGAATGGACTATATTGATAGTATGGAACGACCATACATGCATTCCCTTTCCACGAAAGCAGATCAAGCGATTGCTTTCTACGTGGAAAAATTTGGCGCGTTGCAAAAAGCAACAGCGGAAAAAATTCGCTCTGACCCGCAGGCAATTCACCAACCTTCGGGGACTATTACAATAACAATTCCGGCAGGCTCAGATGAATCTCTTGATATCGAGCTTTCCACTGCGGAAAATAAAGACAAGGTTACCGTCTTCTATCACAAACGACAGAAAAATTACGCCGGTATTGTCGATCTAATTGATCACGTTTCCATAGACGCAGCAGGCTCAGCTTTTATAAAACGGGTATTTTGGGATATTCCGTCTGGAAGATTTATTCCAACAGCAGGATATCTTCCGCGAAATGATAACGACCACAGGGCTATGACGGAAAAAGAAGCTATGTATACAGAAAACCTTTTTCTTTTTTACCTTGCAAACAGGCAGAAAAATCCTTATGCTCCAAGAAAAGATGATTGGGCTATTCCCGACACCTGGATCAAAAGCAGGAACTCCTCACGCCGATTTTGATTCAATAAAATTTTTAATTTCCTTCTTAAACCGCTCTTTGGAGAATTTTTGAGCTTGTTTTTTGCATGCAGCAGTCATGCTTCGATGATTCGAATCATCGAAGTGTTTGATTGCGCTGATCAAACTTTCCTCCGTGAGCTCGTCAAAAAACACTCCTGTCTTATCCTCTACTACCGACTCCAAAAGCCCACCTCCTCTGTACGCAATCACAGGAGTACCCACACTCATTGCTTCAACCGGCGTAATACCAAAATCTTCATCAGTCGCAGCAAAAATATACGCTTTCGAGTTTTTCATAAGCTCAAACTTCTCTTCATCCGTTACCTCCCCAAGAAACTCGATATTGTCCAAACGAAGTCGAGAAGTGTCATTCTGAACTTGTTTCAGAATCTGCTCGTATCCAGCGAATCCTTTTCCAAAAATTTTTAAAGGAACACCTAATTCGCCACAGGCTTTTATAATTAGGTCAATATGTTTCGGCCGCGCCAACCTACCGCCGGCGAGAAAATAGGCATTAGGTATTAGGTATTTCGTATTAGGTATTTTTTTGTTCTTTTCCTTAATACTTAATACTTTATACTTAATACTTTCCGTGTCGACTGGCGGATATATTACTGTCGAATCACGGTTATAGAGCTTTTTTATCCGTGACGCTACCTCCCTCGAGTTGGCGATAAAATAATCTACATTTTCACTGCTCTCAACATCAACTCTCCGTAAAAATTGATTAAGAACCGTTCCCAGTATGTTAAATAGCGGGTTTTTCTTCCATTCTCTGGCAGTTTCATATCCATATAAATACCTCGGCGGCGTATGACAATAGCAGGCCTGCAGAGCAAACTTCTTGTCAATCATATTAGGAGAATAAGCTCCTGTGGCTGAAACTATTACAACGTCATATTCGGAAAAGTCAAAGGATTTAAAAAGTAAGGGACTTAAGAGACGCAAGGGACTTATCAATTTGTGTCTAAATGGAACCCATCTTGCCCAACTCTCCCTTATCTCCCAATTCTTGAACCTTTCTCTATGCGGCCCTAAAAACTGAGGTAAATATACAGTTGTGTAAACCGGCGCATCGGGATACAATTCATGCAATACCTCCAACACCCTTTCTGCGCCCCCGTACTCTTTGATGTAGTCGTGAACTAAAGCTATTCTCATAAACTGTTTACAAACTCTGTAACTTCTCTCGAAAGAACTTCGACATCTACCTTCGACCAATTATGACCTCCGGGCATGATTTTGAGTTGCGCTTTTGGATTCAGTTTAACAATTTTCTCCCCCACTTCTTTTGGCACTAAAACATCATCTTTTCCTTCAAGCACAAGAATTGGCATTGAGAGCTTCTCTATTATTTTTGACAGATTTATTTTTAGCATAAACCGAACTTCTCTGAATAGTAAGTGAGGATAGAAAAGGATATGAAAGGTAAAATCAATTGCAATTCTTCTTAAAGACTTTACCGGGTACCTATTCCTACCTACCAAAAGAGTTAATACATGCCGAAACCATGTGATCAGCCAGACAAAATTGGATCTTCCAAAATCAATTCCAATAGTATCGATTAGCACAAGCGCTTTTACTTTTTTTGGATAATAATAGGCAAGTCCGGCTGCCACAATCCCTGAAAACGAATGTCCTAAAACGACTGCGGAAGAAACCTTTTGGGCATCCATAAATTGAGCAAGGGTATCACTCGAAGCCTTTAAATCGTCAACGCCTTGTATGTATGGAGCTAAAACATGAAAATGGCTGCTCAATTCTTGAATGCTGTCTTTGTAAGTAAACGGGCTCACTCCCCAACCATGAATAAACAAAAACGGCTCTTTGCTGGAATCACCGTACTCAGCGTACACAAACTTTCTCCCTTTGTACTCAATAGTTTTCACCTCGTTTGATTATACGTTCTTTGTTTTATTTTTACTATTCGTAGAAACTGCAAAATATTGTTATTACTGAGCCTAAATTACAATAACCCCAACTGTTTATCCTCCGAAGCCTTCGGCGAAGGAGGACTCTTCTCTTGTTTCTTGTTACTTGTCTCTTGCTGCTTTGAAACTCGTTTCAAAAGGCTATTGAATCCCAATTCCTCAAAAAACTCCTTTGCCTTATTTACGTCAAAACCTTTTATATTACACTTTTCTATATCTAACCGAATAGGGGCATCGCAGACAACAGTGGCTAGTTTTTTAGCTAAACTTGCTTGCTCTGTATCGGTTGCCAAACGCTCTGAAATTTTGGGAGGCAGTTCTCCTAAGTTTTTATACAGATTTTCAAATGTTTTATATTTCTTAAGCAAATTACTTGCAGTCTTTGGCCCAATGCCAGCAACCCCAGGATAATTATCCGAAGCATCCCCTACTAGTGCTTTGTAATCTACAATCTGCGAAGGTTTAACTCCATACTTCTCCTCCACCTTCTGCTCATCATACAAAACAGTATTTGTTAATCCTACTATTGGCGCTAACACTCGAACATGAGAGTTAACTAGTTGCAACAAATCCCGATCCCCTGAGACAATAATCACCTCCAGAGGACTGAGGACAGAGGATGGAAAACTGATAGCAGATAAAACAGAAGAAACAGAATCTGTCTTATCTGTAATTTCTGTTTTTCCGCTGTCTGTCCTGCCTGCCGGCAGGCAGGTCTTCTGTATTCTGTATTCTGTATTCTGAAAAGCCTGAAAAGCTAATGTCCCAATCAAATCATCCGCCTCATACCCGTCTAATTCAAAAATCGAAACCCCCATTTTTTCTAAGGCATCGTGAACCAAAATAATCTGGGGCACAAAATCATCTGCCAGTTTTGGCCTGGTTGCGTGATACCCAACGTACATTTCTTGCCGAAATGTTGGTTTTGCCCTGTCAAAACACACGGCAATGTGCGCTGGTTTTAAGTCTTCGATAATTTTTAAAAACATGGAGAAAAACCCATAGACGGCGCTTACTACTTCTCCAGATGAACTGGTTAGAGGAGGCAAGGCATGATACGCCCTGTGAAGTATTGCGTTGCCGTCAATTAATATAAATCTTTCCATAAAAGTAAAAGTAATTGTTAAACTGTTTCCGCCTGTCCCGTACATTCGCCCCTTAAGTAGTCGGCGAGGAAATTATATCAGATTTCATAATCTATATTCCCCCGAGGAGATCAAAAACGAAATATTGAGCTTTTATCTTGTGGGATAATAGGTCGGATTGCCTTCTTGGATACCTTGGCTTGAATTATAAGGAGCTTCCTTTTTGATATGAAGATACTGCACCTGCCTGACATAATTTAAAACATAGCTCCCAAAGTAAAGATTTGGTAAAAAATAGTGTATAAAGCTACAAGTGCAATCAGGGCAATTTTAATATTTTTATGATTCATGGAAATCCAAAAACTCGGATACGAATCATAGATTCCAACAAAATATAAAGAAGATGCCAAGTTAAGTCGATGCCAGTCTCTAATAAGCTCGTACATACTTTCCGGATATTTGCCGCTAAATAGTACGACAAACGAACTTCCCGCTACTCCTATAAATGTTACATATTCAATAATCGTCATGTAGAAATAAAACGGAATAAGGAGTATAAGCCTTGCAAATCCTCCAAAAAGAGGTACTGCAAATAATCTATTGGGAGTTTCTGGCTTTGGGATATCAAGGGTAAAATCTCCATTTGTAGAAAGGTCAAATCCCGGATATGTATTGGTAAGTCCGAAAAAATACAAAGAAATTTTCATGCTCATAACTTGAACACCCACAACAAGAGAATATGCAGTGTTCCAATATTTCCCTGAAAACAAAACTACAAAGGGATTTATGATAAATACCACAATGAGAAGCGCAATTCCCAAGAAAAAAAGCATAATGTATTGCGGAATGCAAATAAAAAACTTAATCAAAAACCCAAGTATTGGAATTGCGTAGATGCGATTGGGGTTTTGAATATAAACAACAGAGAACGAAGGATACAGATCAGAAGGAAGCTTCATTAATTTCATTAATTTTAATTAAAAATTATTCTTCTCCATCTGTCAAGATGTAAATCTCGAGTCTGGTGCAAAACTCGTGGCGATGACAGATGTATGTCAGGAGTGTAAACAGTTATGTCGAGCATTACGAAGATAGCTTGCGGTATACAGAAGCTGTGGCGACAATGCTTAAAGGAATCGTAATTAAAACTCCTACTCCAAATGCCAAAGCAGAAAACATTACAATTACCCCTAATAATAGAAAAAACAAAAATAAGTTCCACTTAACCCCTTGTGTAATTTTTGAGCTTATTTCAAACGCGCCAAAAGCTGTGGCTTTTTTCTCAACTATTGCAAATGGAAAAAATCTAAATTGAATCGCCCAGATAATTCCGGGAATAATAAACAAGATCGTTCCAACCGAAACAATAGAAACATATAGAAAAGTCCCGATTAAAAACGAAAATAATAAAGCATAATGGGCATACAAATCAGAAAACTTTGGCTTTTTATCTTCAACTAATTTTAATGCAATCTTAATACTCCCGAGTAAAATAACCAATTGCACAACCCACGCTAAAACAAAAACAAGAAACGACAAAAATGGAGCTGTATCGTTAAAGGATTTAGCTAAGGCTTGTGAAACAAAGTAAATAACAAACACAATCCCCCAAACGCCTGAAATAAGCAGGAAATTTTCTTTTACCAAATTCCAACCGGTTTTAATTGCTTCTTGTTTAGAAAACGAGCGGGAAGATTGCAACACGAAATAATACCTCACTATCAGTATTCCACAAAAAAATGGAGTTTGTCAAATGGTTTATGTCATTGTGAATGGCCTTTAGCCCTATGGCAATCTTTTATTCATCTTAGATTGCTTCACTTAGTTCGCAATGACGGTGAGCGGGAATTCTGTGCTTTTGCAAGAGCAAGAGCTTTTCCTTCCTTTGGCCCGATGAGTTTTATAAAGTCATCGGATTCTATAGTTTCTCTTTTCAATAGTTCGGCGGCTAGTAAATCAAGTTTATCTCGAAGCTTTGATAAAACCGACGCTGCATTTTTATAACACATATCAGTAATTTTTTTCACTTGCCCGTCGATTTTTGCTGCCATTTCGTCAGAAACATGCTGTTGTTCGTAATACATTCGTCTGTCAGATGCTTCCAAATTTAAAGGTCCAAGCTCACTCATACCGTATTCGACTACCATCATTCTCGCAACTTGAGAAGCTTTGGCAATATCATCGGATGCGCCTGTTGTCATTTCGGCAAACACAAGTTGCTCTGCTGCTCTTCCGCCAAGCATAACAGCTACCTGCTCGAGTAGGTGCGTTTTAGTCTCGTGTACTCTTTCGATTTGCTCCATCATGGTATGACCCAACGAAAGCCCCCTGCTCACAATTGAAATGCGGTGAACAGGATCAACATGAGGCATGTACCACGAAACCAACGCGTGTCCTGCCTCGTGATACGCAGTCATTTTTCTGTCCGCGTCTGATTGTAACCTCTTTTTTTCCGGACCTAATTTGACCTTTGTCGCTGCTTCTTCCAAATCTCTCATGTCGATAAACTTCTTATTGAGTCTCGCTGCTAAAATTGCAGCTTCGTTTAACATGTTTTCTAAATCAGCTCCCGAAAACCCAACAGTCCTTTTTGCAGCTTTCTCCCAATCAACATCCGGGGCAAATGGCTTCCCTTGGGCATGAATATTCAAGATTGCTTTTCTTCCGACAACATCCGGCATATCCAAAGCAATTCTCCTGTCAAACCGTCCCGGTCGAATAAGTGCAGGATCGAGGACGTCAGGACGGTTTGTAGCTGCCATTACTATAAGTTGTTCGTTGGGGGTAAATCCATCCATTTCAACAAGAATCTGGTTAAGCGTTTGTTCGCGCTCGTCATGTCCACCCATTAAGCCTACTCCGCGCTGTCTGCCGATTGCGTCAATTTCGTCGATAAAAATAATCGCTGGTTGAGCCTTTTTAGCGGTAGAAAAGAGGTCGCGAACCCTTGAGGCCCCGACACCTACCAACATTTCCATAAATTCAGATCCAGCCATTGAAAAAAATGTAACTCCGGCTTCTCCTGCCGTACTGCGGGCCAAAAGGGTTTTTCCTGTTCCAGATGGGCCAATCATTAAAACTCCTTTTGGGGTTCGTGCTCCCATGGCTTTGTATTTTGCCGGATTTTTAAGAAAATCAACAATTTCTGTCAGCTCCTGTTTTGCCTCATCCACTCCTGCCACATCTGCAAACGTAACTTTTGGGCTGTCCTTGCTAAATAATTTTGCCCTCGACTGGCCAAAACTAAAAATATTTTCTTGCGCACCTCTGGCCTGCCGAAAAATAAAATAAAAAAACGCAATCATCAAAACAACCGGCAAAATTGAAGATATAAGATTAATCCAATTCGTAACGCCTGATTCGTCTTTTACCACAACTTTGGTTTTTTCTAAAGATACTCCCGCGTCTTTAAAGAGTTGGTAGACATTAGAACCTACTTCTTTATTTGTATGAAGTGTTGCTCCCCGCTTGGTAGTAACGCTAATTTTGTTATCAACAATAGTAATCTGGGAAATCTCATCTTTTTTTACACTTTCGATTATTTCGGAAATCGGCACTGTTTTTCGATCTTCTAAAGGAGCGCTTAATCCAACCAAAAGAAAAAGGCTAAAGAGGAGTAAAAAACCGTATAATAAAATATTTTTCCAGGAGAGATTAAATTTAAACTTAACTATTTTTCGCTTATGCTTTTTCCCATTCGTAGCCATAATGTATTAAATGTCATTCTGAGTCATTCTGAACTTGATTCAGAATCTAATTTTTGAATTTTGAGTTAAAATTGAGTATAGCACAACTTATATTCATTTCCAAGCATTTTTATCAAAACGTAACAGTTAACTCTTCTAACACGGTCTTGTCATTGCGACCCCGAGTGAATCAAGGGGGAAGCAATCTCACAAGATCGCCACGGTCGCCTGAGGCGACCTCGCGATGACAGTTTTATGTCAGAACCCTAAACAAAATTAAATACCCAAACTGACATTGCTTTTTTCTCTCAAATCTGATACTATTATAGGCCTATGCGAGAAGGACGACGAGCGGTTTTAACAGTTTTTACAGGTTTAAGTACTATTGCTTGTGGTATTTCCCCAGATACGCCAATGGGCGTTGCGCCTTATCCAACCTCAACAAGATCAATCCCGAGTGAACTCTCACCTGTACCCTCTGATCGAGAAGTTATTCTAAGCTACGTCTCAACACTTTCAATTCAAAAAGATCCTACCGAAGTAGGCCGTTGGGCAAATATTAGGTCTTTAAATCCTCCAATCCGAAAACAGGAAATAACTGATAATGATAAATCACTTGCCGAAAGACGTTTAGTTGCCGTCCTAAACGAAATGAACAGATCAAATATCAAGCCATTTAGAGACGCGCATGATGTTCTTACCTCTCACCGGAATAAAGATGCCTCTATCGGAGTATATAAGAATCTTTCGTCTGTATTGAAAACAGAAGATGCGTACCAAATGGTTGCTCTACCTTTGTATAAAAATGATTCCGTAGAAATTCATATTGGATTAGACACTAAACATATCCTCGAAACAGATTTATTAGTACTTGCAACCGAGATTGTTCATGAAGTAACCCATCTTCAAGAATATCTTGGCTTCCTTACCGCTCTCGATCCTTCTCACGGTCCATTTGAGAAATTTATAGAACTTAAAGGAATAGAAACAAATGACCAGATTCGATTTGAAGGTGAACTTGTTGCATATAAAATTCAGGCCGAATCTTACATGCATGCAATTGCTCAAGGACATACTATTACTTCTCGGTTTGACGATGAATTAGCCGCTACCCTCATTCGCGCAAACGGAGACATACATACCCCTGCCTATCAAGAACTAATAAAAAAACTTTCTCCCGAAAGCCGAATATAACCCCTTTTTCTCTCGTACTTCTCTCATTTTGGAGTATGAAAAACTCAAACCTGATATAATAACTGCCTTAAAAGAAAAAGCTATGGCAGACCGAAAAGAAAACCCTCAGTTTACCCACAAGGTCCCATCTCCGAAAAGACCGGAAAATACACCCATGTATCTTCAATTTCTAGAATTGTACGCTCGATCGAGACAGCCCAAAGACGGAACACTGCAGGAACACATCAAAAAAGACCTAAATAGAATTGCTTCATCAGCTCCCAATCAAGCACTTACAACATATATTAAAGGCGATGTTGTATTTGATGCATCGCTAAATGGAAAACCGCCTAATCCAGAAACGCAAGAAAATCTTAAAAGACAATGCTCTATTAATACCCCACATGGACTCCTCATTTATAATCACAACACAAAAGAAGGAACTTCTCCATTGTTACCAAAGAAGAAGAATACATTCTCTCTGTCAGAATATCAAGATAAACTATTTATGGTTTTTATAAGACATGCTCTTCTTGCAGAAGCTACGCAAAACCCTCGTCATCTCATTATTGAGGAGGAGGAACTTAACGAAGCAATAGATGATGAAGAATCAGAAAAACCTCCCAATACAAAAGTTTTTGTGGCGCAAATTAGAGAAAGATTAGGAGATCTGGGTAAAAAAGGTGATAAACGTTTTAAACACAAGCTTATCCAAAGAATACCAAACACAAGAAATTATTTTTTTCCAACAGAAGAATTCCCGGAGATTCCTTTTGATGAAGATTCTATGCTCACTTGTCCTACTCTTTTAGGTGAAGTAAAACTTGACCCTTTAACCAACAGCGCGTTTTCTCCTGCCAAGCCAGGAATCCCCATTCCTCTTTCTCCAAAAGAAGTAGAGATTATTCTTGATCTATTTACAGATCCGGGATATCACAAATTTGCTAACAAAACTAAAAAAGAAAAATCAGTAATATCGGTTCGGGTAAACAAATTGAACAAAAAATTTGGACCAAAGAAGATTAAGATTATAGAGAGTAAAAAAGGGCTGGGCTGGCGGTTTGTCCCGCCTAAAAAAGAAGCAGAAAAAGATTCACAATCAGATGTTGTATTCCTGACTTCTGTCACTAACCACACTCTAGCCTCAAATTAAAGGTTTTTGGGACACTAAATGATACAAGTCGGGAATTATTTGTAATTCCTTAATACTTCTTTAATACTTCTTTGTCAAACCGTGTCTACCTGACACGATCAAACCAACCCCATCTTTTCTTTCACTTATCTCATTGTCTACTAACAAAAACCATGATACGCTTTTTGTATGACTTTTAATATATCTGAGACCCTTAATTCTAACTGAAAGGTGTATATGATCCACTAGCTCACCTACAAAAATATTTCAGAAGAACTATGATTGACCTAACGCAAACTCTTGCTCAAGCACAAATCGCCTTCGCTTTGGCAGTAATCGCTCTTGCGGTTGTCTATTACGTTTTTGCTAAAAAACCCACACGCACCAAGCGCTAGATTAGTCCCATCTTTTCGTAACAGGTCACAGTTCTAACATAAAACTGTCATTCTGAGACTGAAAGCAGAAGAATCTTTTACCGAATAGATCCTTTACTACGCTCAGGATGACGAGATCGTGTCGGAAGCGTGAACAGTTACAGTTCTTAGACAAACTTTAAAAATAAATTCAGACTTGTTATAATATAAGCCTATGTCTGGAGAAGAGCGCCAAAGAAAAGCTCATTCAAGAGAATTTGCTCGCCGACCTCTTATTGTTGGAGGGGCAGTGGGCGCAGGAGCCTTAGGTACGCTCGCCACTCATTTTTGGGAAACTCGACCCAAATCAGACGAACAAGTAATTCAAGACTATATTGATCATCTTGGACTAAAACCTAATACGCAAGAACAAACCCTATGGCAACGAACTCATCAAAATATCCATTTTACAAATCAACCATTAACTTCTTCTGCTTTAAATAAAGGGACCGACAACGTACTTAAAGTTATACATGTCATTAAATCATCTAATATTGAAGACTTTTCAGAGTTGGCAACATTTTTTACAAATTATAAATCTGCTGGGCAACTATCTGCTGTAGTTCATCCAAGAGTTGATGCATTAGTTCCAGCGCGTACAGGTTCCGGTTTTAATCCATCAACAAACAAGACCGAATGGCAAATTCAAGTTTCTCCGCACCATATTCTTACAGATACAAACGCTTTAACGGTAGCAGTTAAACTAACCGAACAATTAGATTTTGTCCAAAGTCTTTCTGCCTACGAACAGGGTCTTGTTAATCTTCACACTCCATTCGATAGATTTCAAGAAGTGAGAAAAAAACTTGATAACGATCAAGAACTAACAAGATTACATGCCAAGGGACTTGGGAGGGCAATTCATGCCTATATTTACGCTTATGCTTTTTTGGGAAATATGCGCAGTGAAATAAAAATAGATATGAAAAAACATGCTGCAGAATTTATTAAACGTGGCGCTGATGAAACTTCTCCGTCATGGATTTTTTATTGGCTTTCGTACAGGAAAGAAATGCTTGCAAAAATCCCTCAACCGGCTCCCGGAAATCCTGGAAGAACCTCACAACTATAATCCCATTTTCTCTCGTACTTCCCTCATTGTCTCTTCTGCTAACTGCCTGCAAGCGTTGTTTGAACTTTCGATAACTTCATCTACTAATTTTGTATTTGCTTCGAATTCTTTTCGTTTTTCGGCAAAAGGCTTAAGTTCTTTAAAAATAGCATTTGCAAGAACCTCTTTTAACTCAGAGTACCTAATTTTTTTGTCCTTATAATCCTGCATAAATTTACTATACACTTCTTTACCTGCGAACAACCGCAGAAGCGAAAACAAATTCGCAACTCCACCACTCTCTGGGATATCTCCTCCAACTTCCCCACTATCCGTTGGCGCACTTGCTAATCGCTTTTGAATAGTTGCTAAATCATCTGTTAAGTTGATGAATGAACCCTCAATAGATTTACTCATCTTTCCAGTTCCAGAAAGTGAGGGAACATACTCTCCGGGTGTTTTGAACCGAACAGGTTCCGGGAATGTATCACCGAACATAGAGTTAAATTTTCTGGCAATTTCCCGCATTACTTCCAAATGCGGTTTCTGGTCTATTCCTACGGGAACGAGTTCTCCTTTATATAAAAGCACGTCTGCTGCCATTAAAACCGGGTAATACAACAAACCCATATTCACATACTTTGGATACTGGGCTTTTTTGTCTTTATACGTTGGCAAATCTTCAAGACGCGAAACCGGATAAATGGTTGAGAGTAAATATGCAAGCTCTGTGTGTTGTGGAACTCGCGACTGAATCTCGAGTAAGCACTTCTTTGGATCCAAACCTGCTGCCAGATAATCAAGAACAATATTTCGAATTGACACCCCAAGGGTGTCAGGCTCGTACGGAACAGTAATGGTGTGCAAATCAACAACAGAAAACACACAATCATATTTGTCTTGCAACTCAAGCATCCCTTTTACAGCACCCATGTAATTTCCCAAATGCAATCTCCCCGTCGCCCGTATTCCAGAATAAACTCTTTTTTTCATAACTCTTGATATTGTATCATAGTAACAGATCACAGTTCTAACATAAAACTGTCATTCTGAGACTGGAAACAGAAGAGTCTTTTACCGAATAGATCCTTTACTACGCCGAGTCTGACTCGGCTACGCTCAGGATGACGAGATCGTGTCGGAAGCGTGAACAGTTACAACATTGAAGTTATTGTTCGAGGCTACAAGCCGAGAACTACAAACACTGGAAACTTCTCGCTACGCCACGTCTGACGTGGCTACGCTCGAAGAATAAAGTTTGTGTTAGAAGAGTAAACTGTTACGTAAATTCTTACCAAATTTTTTTAAGGTATTGTGATACAATAATAATCTTCATGGACACACAAGCCCAAAAAGCCAGATACCCAGCGCTTACATATCGTGATTTTAGACTGCTCTGGTTTGGCCAATTTATTGCCAATACCGGTATTCAAATGCAGTTTGTAGCGGTTAACTGGCATTTGTACCGTCTTACAGACTCTCCTGTTGCTTTAGGACTTTTGGGTCTTTTTCGGTTTTTACCAATTATTATTTTTTCTTTAATAGGAGGAAACTTTGCCGATGCTCACAATAGAAAAAGAATACTCATTCTAGCATCTGCTTCTCTTTCGATTTTATCTTTTTTCCTTGCGTTTTCAACCCTCTCAGAAACAATAAATCCATTTATTATGTATACTGTTTCAATTCTTATTGCCGTTGCGTCTTCATTTGATATCCCGGCCAGACAAGCGTTTGTTCCTAATTTAGTCAAAAAAGAACACTTACCTAACGCAATAAGTTTGAATGTTGTCATGTTTCAAGCTTCTCTTGTCGTAGGCCCAGCCTTAGCAGGTATTCTTATTGCCCAATTAGGAGAAGGGTATGTCTATGGTTTAAGCGCAGTTTCGTTTGCAGGCGCATTACTAGCTCTTTTTTTGATTAAGACAACCGGCGAGCCAAAAGGAGAAAAACCGGAAATTTCCATCGCAGCAATTGCAGAAGGTATTACTTTTATTAAATCACAAACTCTTATCTGGTCAACTATGTTATTGGATTTTTTTAGCACATTTTTTGCCTCTGCCACTGTGCTTTTACCAATTTTTGCCAAAGATATTCTTCATGTCGGGCCCCAAGGATTTGGCGTTTTAGCAGCCTCCCCAGCCATTGGAGCAGTTGTTGCCGGTTTTGTGTTTGCCCATTTTGGCATTTTACGAAAACAGGGTACTATTCTTTTAGTCTCGGTTGGTCTATTTGGAATTGCTACGATATTTTTTGGCATCTCGAACTCGTTTTTGCTTTCGTTTCTTTTTCTTTTTATTGTCGGAGCCGGAGATTCAATCAGCGCAATTATTAGAAATACAATCAGACAAGCTGTAACCCCGGATTACATTCGAGGCAGAATGAGCGCGGTTTCCATGATATTTTTTATGGGAGGACCGCAATTGGGAGAATTCGAAGCGGGACTATTAGCAGCGTGGATAGGGGCACCATTTTCTGTAGTATTAGGAGGAATTGGGACATTAATAGTGGTAGGCCTGGTAGCCTTTGGTATCCCAAAAGTAAGAAACTATCAGGGACACGAGCACCTTATTCCCCAAAACGAAAAAGTAAAATAATTACCACACCCACTCTTTTTTCATCTTACTAAACTCTCCTTCCATAATTGCTTCTCTGATTTTTTTAACCAGATGCACAATAAAATACATATTATGATAACTTGCCAACCGATATGCGAGGAGTTCGTTTGCTTTGAATACATGGTTAACATAGCCTCGCGTGAACTGCTTACACACCTTACACTCGCAGTCTTTAGAAAGCGGTTGGTTACTTCTTACATAGATACTTCTATTTATATCGAGCCGAAACCTACCTTTTGCTTCTGATTCCCATGGAGGGACAAACACAATGCCGTACCGGCCAAAGCGCGTTGGAATCACACAATCAAACGTATCCATCCCACATTCTATTGCCGAAAAAATATCATCAATTTCTCCAATACCTAATAAATGCCTGGGTTTTTCTTCGGGAAGAAACGGATGCACCCAGGAAAGAACGTCCCGCATTTCTTTTTTCGTTTCTCCAACCGAAACTCCCCCAATTGCAATTCCATCAAACGGAAGCGAACTGATAAACTTCGCCGACTCTTCCCGAAAATCTTTGCATACACCACCTTGAACAATACCGTAAAGCGCTTGCTCTCTTCCCGTGTCATGCCGAACTTGTTTCGGCATCTCCTCACCGGCACTAGTAGATACCGAAACGCCTTGCCTGCTGACAGGCAGGAGTTCAGGATGACAGCGATAGAATTCAGCTAGTGATCTCTCCGCCCACTTATGCGTCCGCTCCATCGCCTCTTTTGTGTATTCACGTGTAGAAGGATACGGCGCGCATTCATCAAAACACAAAATAATATCTGCTCCTAATTTTTTTTGGATTTGAATAGATAGTTCTGGAGTAAGCTCGTGTAATGAACCATCAATATGAGATCTAAAAACAACTTTGTCGTTGGTAATCTTAACAAGAGAAGGATTTTTATCTATAGAGGATTCCTGATCATTCCCAGGAGAACTGAAAGTCGGCCTTGTATTTTTCTGAGTATTTTCATCCGGTGGCCGACTTTCACTTAGTGAGGACGGGAAAAAGTTTATAATTTTTTCAAAAGGTTGCCGAACGTCTCCTGAGGCATGCGTCAGGAATCCGCCGCCCCTTGCAGCAATTCTTTTTGCCAACGAAAAGACCTGAAACCCACCGCTGTCTGTTATAGTCGGCCCATACCAATTCATAAACTTTCCCAAACCTCCGAATTCCTGTACCACGTCTTCTCCAGGACGCAAATGCAAATGATATGTATTGCCAAAGAGTAATTCAACACCAATTTCTCTAAGTTCGTCAGGGCTTAATCCCTTTACTGTTGCCTGTGTCCCAACCGCAACAAAAGCAGGAGTCTCAATATCACCATGAGGAGTATGAATCTGACCAACCCGCGCTTTTGTTTTAGAATCTTTTGATATAACTTTAAATGAAAATGAACTATTTTTCTTCATGCAAACTCTAAATTCTAAATCCTAAATTCTAAATAATTACAAAATTCAAAAAAGTGAGTTTTGGATTTAAGAATTGTGATTTATTTAGAAATTAGGATTTTAGTTTAAGAACTTCGTTCTTAAACTGTTCTCCTCTCACTTTATAATTCGGGAACATGTCAAAGCTTGAACATGCCGGAGAAAGAAGTACTACGTCTCCCGGCTCTGCAATTTTAGAAGCAGTTGTCACAATCGTCTTCATATCCTTAGCTCCCTCGATCATATACTTAATATTTGATACATGATACTTAATACTTTCTTTTATCCGTGGCCATTCAAGACCAATTCCTATAATTGCTTTTATATTTTTTTTAGAACTGATAACTCGACCAAGTTCTGTAAAGTCCGAACCTTTATGCGCTCCGCCTAAAATTAAAATCTCGGGTTCTTTAAACGCTTCTATTGCCGCAATAGCAGTTTCCGGAGTTGTAGAAAAAGAATCGTCATAATATTTTACTCCTCCAACTTCTCCAACCAATTCCAATCGGTGTTCTAATCCCCTAAATTCTCTAAGAACACTCACTATTGCTTTTGTCGACACTCCCGCAAGTTTAGCTGCCATCACTGCCGCACATACATTTTCCCAGTTGTATTTACCAAGCAGCAAAATATCCCTAGTATCTATAATTTCGACTTCAGAAAACTCAGAAGACTCAGTGGACCGGTAATTCAGAGATGTCTGATTATCAGAATTTCTGAGCTTCTGATTTACTGATGTGCCGAGTTTTCCGAGTATTCTGAGAATAACTTTTCCATTCCTCACAAAACAACCTTCTTCACATTCTCTTTCACGACTAACTTGATATATTCTCCCCTTTGTGTGAGTATCTGATTCGTGCGTTGCAGGATAGTCTCTATTTAAAATGGCAAAGTCATCTTTGGTTTGAAACCGAAGAATGTTTCGTTTGGAATTAACATACTCTTCGAGACTCTCGTGATAATTTTGATCTGCCAGTTCTTTCTTGTCTGGCGCCAAATGTTCTTGTGTCACCATAAGTATTACTGCAATATGCGGGCTTTTTGTAAGGTCTTCAAGCTGGTAACTGGAGAGTTCTAACACTACTTTTGAATGAGCATTTAGTGTGTCCAAAAATTCAAATGGAGGCCTACCAATATTACCACCTATATAAGCATCAAAGCCTTGTTTTTTACACATTTCATAGATTAAAGCAGCTGTTGTCCCCTTTCCTTTTGTTCCAGTGATACCAATAATAGGACAAGGACATAAATCAAAAAAAAGTTTGGTTTGAGAGGTAATTGCTACTTCTTTTTGTTTGGCTTGAACAATTTGGGGTAGATTTCTCTTAATTCCTGGTGATCTGATCATCATGTCATACCCCTTAAGGTTCTTCAAGTAATCTTTCCCCTGATTTTGATCAAGACCGGTAACCTCTGCACCATGTTTTTTAAGATATGCTATACTTGATAATCCCTCTATCCCCATCCCAATTACCGCAATTTTTTTATCTTTTAAGTCAATCATATTCATACAACTAATATACCAGTATATTAGTTGTGATCCAAATTCACAGTTTCTACCATATCAATAAACCTAGACTCTATAAGCTTCTCTGCTATTATACTAAATGTATCTTTCTCTCCTGTTATGTAGAATCGATATGATGGAATCCCTTTAGATGCAATAACCCCTTCTGCACATAGAATTCTCTTAACTTGTTGTGCAATCGCTTCCCCGCTATCTAAAGTCTCAACATTAGTACCCAAAATTTCTTGAATCTGATTTTTTATGAGCGTAAAATGAGTACAACCCAACGCTATAGCGTTGGGTTGTACTTTTATAAAAGGCTTAAGAACTTGTTTTAAAATATTTCTAAACTTATTGCTGTTAATTTCTGCTTTTTCAATAAGAGGAACAAGTTTATCTGTACCTATGTTTATTACCTCACAATCACTCGCAAACTGCTTAATTAAGTTTTTTTGATACTCCCCACTTGCCGCTGTTCGTTTAGTAGAAAGAATACCAATTCGTTTGTTCTCTGACCTTTCAACCGCAGTTTTTATAACTGGAACTGTACCCACAATGGGAATTTTGGGAAAATCTTCACGCAGTTGGTCTAAACAAGACACTGTAATAGTATTACAAGCCAATACAATTAGCTTACAATGTTTTTTATGAGGAATTGAACTAATCCCCCCCCCTCTTAGCTAGAAAATATATTTCTTCCTCTGATTTGCTTCCATAAGGGCAATTTTTAGAATCAGCTATATAAATTGTTGATTCATTAGGCATTTGTGAGGCTATTTCTTTCCAAATGGACAAACCGCCAACCCCTGAATCTAGTATCCCAATCGGCTGATTATTATCTATCCTTGTCATCATAAACTGTGAAATTGTCATCCTGAACTCGTTTCAGGATCTTTTTGAGGGGAAACGAGATGCTGAACTAAATTCAGCATGACATGGAGAAAGGTTATTCTGTTGCGGGGTCGGTATCGAAACCGAACTGTGAGATTATGCAACTGTTTCTCTGATTACTCAGAGTGTCGGACTATATCATGTCCGGTGTAACAACCGAACCTCAGCGTATAGTCTCTACGGTGTCCCCGATTAAATCGGGGTTCCCTCGGTGTTCTCCTCCAATTAAAGTAGGAATTCACCGATATAGCTGAGTTCTCTTTCATTATTACTAATAAAAGGGCCCAATTTGAGCCTCACGTGCACCTTACACTACCCCGCGTGTAATCTACATACTAACAAATTCAAAAACATTAGTCAATAAAAATTGCATAAAATATATAGTTAATAAATCCTTATTGACACATAGCACTATAAATTTCATAATTAAAACATGCGTTATTCTCCATCGGTAAAGAATTCCGTCAGACAATTTCGTAGAAAAGGCTGGAGCTTAAACCAAATAAAGGCAGAAACTCGAACTCCGATAACAACTATTAGAACCTGGATTTCAGATATTGTCTTATCAAAAGAGCAGCAAGATATTTTGGAAAAAAGAATTCAAACTGCTCTTCAAGGAGGAAGAGCACGTGTTCAGACCTTATGGAAAGAAGAAAGGTTGCAGAAAGAAAAGATATTGCTTCAAAAAGGGAAAGCTAGTATTGCAAATTTAACTCGAAGGGAATTTTTTATTGCAGGAATCGCTCTCTACTGGGCTGAAGGGTTTAAAAATCTACATGAACGCCGGCTCGGCTTTTGTAATTCAGATCCGGAAATGATTCTTTTTTGCTAAGAAAAGCACTTAGAATAAACAAGGAAAGCCTAATAGCGAGGCTTACTCTCAATGCGTCCTATAAATCATGAACTAAAGAGTTGGAGGAATATTGGTCTAATTTTACTGGTATACCATTACATCGATTTACAAAAACCTTTTATCAAAATACAGCATGGAAGAAACAATATAACACTAGAAACAATATAACACTGACAATTATCATGGTGTATTAAGAATTCATGTAAAAGATAGTCTTAATTGTTTATTAACAATGCGAGGGTGGATTCAAGGAATGAAATCTGCTAAAATGAGCAAGTGTGTTTAGCCAGGGTAGCTCAATGGTGGAGCAGAGTCTTCATAAGGCTACGGCTGTGGGTCCGAATCCCACCCCTGGTACATAGTCCCGAGTGGCGGGGCGGTGCGAATATATGACGAAAACAAATAAACCCGTTACAATGTACATACATGAGCAAAACAAACACAATGATGGAAATGGTGCAACCCTCTTTTCGGAGGATTGTGATTTAGTTTCTAAACACTATTTCCCAAATCTCCTTTCAGGAGGTTTTTTATTGAAAAATGAACAAAACAGTAGTTTTAATTTCAGATTACGGAGCTGGTGATCCTTCTTTTACCGAAGTAATTCTCAAATTAAGAGCTTTGCTTCCTGACGTGTATTTTATCCCTCACGCTACTCCGCCGTTTAGCACCATAAATACTGGTTTTTGGATTAATCAAATTGCTCTTGAATCTGGAATTGCACATACGTATATCTATTCCAATACTGCTCCGCGAAAAGAGAATCCTCACGCCCAAAAAGAAAATGATGGAGAAAAACTCATGTACGTAAAACTTACCAACGGATTTGAGATTATGGCTGTAAATGCAGGCTATGTATTCTCCTTTGTCAAACCATTTATCAAAGAGTTTTATTATGTTAATGTCAACAACAATGGTTCACAATTCAGATCGAGAGATAATTACCCCATGGTAGTAGCCAAAATGGTAAAAGAAAACATATCTTTTTTAGACAAAAAGGAGGAGAAAAGCATTATTCCCGACTATCCGGATAATATGATTGCTTCTATTGACGGATATGGCAATATAAAAACAACAATCAGAAAGTCAAAGGTGAGTTTTAAATTTGGAGAAACAGTCACCATTACCATTAACAATAAAACCTTAAGCGCTATCTATTCTGACGGCATATTTAACGCGGAAAATAGTATTCTCGTAGTTGCTCCAGGCTCTTCCGGATACGATGACAGATTTATCGAAATAGTATTTCTGGGCGGAAGCGCTGCTAAACTCTTTGACAACCCAATAGTTGAAACCCCTTTTATCCTCCAAAAAACAAAGTAACCCATTTCTGCCACGTTTGTATCTTAATTCGTTTTTTAGCATTTGCTGCTTTTTGTTCTTGCGGGATTAAGATTTCTGACTCGTTTGGCTTTGCCATAAAGAGTTTATTGCGCGCCTGAGTTTCTATGTATTCTGTTTTTTTGACCTCTGAAAGCTGCTTTTTTAAGATTTCATTTTCTTTTTTCTCTTTTCCAAGCGTGATCCGCGCTTGAACAAATAAGTCCTGTTTTTTCCACAATGAATAAATTGAAGTAACCAAATTATTAATAATAATTACGCACAAGATAAGGGTAAGAATTGAAAGGACTTTTTTCATATTGACTGCCAGCCTCATTTGTGATATTATAGGATAGTTATTTGAAATGAAGCTGATTAGTATTACCGATGCCCACCAACAATTTAAAAACTACCTGACCCAAAACAACCATTCGGCCTCAACTATTGTAGCATACAGTAAGGATATTGCCCAACTAGTTGCCTTTTTGGCTGAAATTAAAAAAGCACAAATAACCGAAGTTTCCAAGGAAGACATTGAAAGCTTTCTTGAAAAACTTTCTAAAACCGGCTATACTCCCAAGTCAATTTCACGCAAAATCAATTCAATTCGCACATTTTATAGGTTTTTAAAATCCCAGGATTATATCAATCAAGATCCCTCCCTTTTAGTTCCTCATCCCCGGTATGAACTTGCTCCCCCGCGCATTCTAACCCCAACAGAATATAGAGCGCTAAGGGATGCAGCCAGAAACGAAGCTAGAATGTTTGCGGTAATAGAACTGTTGCTCCAAACCGGCATTCGTATTGGGGAGCTTGCCAGCATTCGTCTTTCGGATATCCAAGGCGATGAACTGGTTATAAAACCATTTGAAAAACACGAGGAAAGAAGAGTTCCCTTAAATAAATCCGCTAAAGATGCGTTAGAACGGTATCTTAAAATAAGACCTCAAGTTCCGGAAGAAAGAATTTTTATCACCAAATCAGGCAAACCGTTTTTAGTCAGAAATATTAGAACAGCAGTTGAAAGGTATTTCAGGCTTGCAGAAATCAAAAATGCTAAAGTCAATGACCTCAGACACACTTTTGTTGCCCATCACCTAAAACACGGCGTATCTTTAGTGCTTTTATCCAAAATCTTAGGCCACAAGCGATTATCAACAACTGAAAGATACCTCGAATACGTCCCCGACCGTGGCAAAGAAACCTCAACCATGACGGAACTGTAACCATGACAGCTGAATTTTCTCAACCTATCGATATAAGACAAACAATGGTAGGAAAAGTTCCGGATGATATTATCAAACGCTTAAATGAAAAAGGACTTCAATTAGATTATGGAAATCACATTCCCTCATTTTTAGTTTTATCAGAGTATTTTGGTGGTAATCCCCGGTTCACCTTAGAATTTCTACATAGAGGTTTAAAAACAATTACCATGACCTATACTGACTATTGGTAAGATCGGCTTTCAATCTATAACCAAAGGGCAGAAAAAATATACCACAAATTGATATTCCTAAAACTCTTCAAGTACTTACTGAATTTGAAGATGAAAAACATTTGGATGAAATTGCAACAAAATTAAAAGCAATTGCCCAAAAAGAAGATATTGCTAGTTCTGTTGAGGAAATTACCCGTCTTAGCGCCCAAGCAGTTGGAATTTTAATTGATAAAGAAAGAGAAGATTTATGGTTAAAAGGATTCGGGCTAAAAGAAGAAAAACAGTAGCAGGGGGATTTTCCCACTTCAAAAGCATTTCAAAGTTTTTGTACTTTTTTTAGTACAAAATAGTGTCTAGGTTGCGATACATACAGGACGGTTAAAGGTAATTGAAAGGATCATATAATGGCTCCTGTATGCGAGCCTACAAAATTGT
>Ga0156135_118_pt1 | contig 47508 bp, 46 predicted proteins | sample RifCSPlowO2_02_FD_107788 | JGI IMG/M metagenome (GOLD analysis project Ga0156135, IMG submission 107788) | Candidatus Levybacteria bacterium RIFCSPLOWO2_02_FULL_37_18
ATATGCTTTATCTTTATCACCTCCTTTCCGGAAAGTGATTAAGATTATGTAACAATTGAAACTTCGTTTACATGTAACAATTCAAATGTCGTGTAACATCGCGCATAAATACTTGACAAGTTGTCAAGAAAATGCTACATTTATCTTGTATGCATCAATTAACAGTGGGGCAGTTTAAAGCAAAATTTTCTGATGTTGTGCAAAAACTTCTTTCCGGACAGGAAGTTGTAGTTTCTTATGGCAAAAAAAAAGAAAAGATAGGGGTTTTTGTTCCCTACAAAAATTATCAAAAGAAAACAAAAAGAAAATTGGGAATCTGGGAAGGTAAAGCCTCTGTTAGATTTGCAAAGGATTTTAAAATGACAGTTGACGAGTTTTTGAATTCATGAATTACCTTCTGGATACCCATACACTCTTATGGAATTTAATTTCAACTAAAAAACTTTCAACACAAGTCAAAAAGATAATATCAAATCCGCAGTCGAGTATATTTATAAGCACGGTTTCGCTTTGGGAAATATCATTAAAATATCGGATTGGAAAGCTGGAACTTGAAGGGAAAAATCCGGAGGAAATTCCGGGTGCAATAAAGTCTTTGGGATTTAATATTCTAAATTTAGATGAAGACACCGCAGCGACATTTTATAAATTTCCTGTATCTAAAAATCAAGATCCATTTGATTTAATGCTGGCCTGGCAAGCCATACGTAAAGACCTATTACTACTGACCAAAGATCCGGATTTTGCCGGCTGCAGAAAGCATGATCTGAAAATAATCTGGTAAAGAGAACCGCTCCTTAGCGAGCGCCCTTCCCGAAACGCCTTCAACTTCACGCGAGTAGGCCCAGAGGGAATCGGTAGGTCCGGAAGGATTCGAACCTTCAACCCTCAAGATATAAGCTTGATGCTCCGCCATTGAGCTACGGACCTAAATAGTATTATACCAGGTAGAAAAAGTAGAATAAAGTAGACGAAGTAGAAATCAGATTAACTTTCTATTTGTTTTTTGTAGCGGTATAAAAGAAAAGATACTTTAGAACGCTGACTATCAAACTCTTGATATTGTTCTTCTTCCCAGTATCCAATTTCTCTAGCTACCTCACCTTGGCTTTCTAGTTCTAAAAGTGAACCTTCTGCAATTTTGATATCCACTTATCATGCTTTCCTTCTCTACTTTCACTACTTCTTCTACCTTATCTACTTTATAATCTAGCCCGTTGTGCTATCTCCGCTTCCACGACATTCACGTCGCGGGCATATTTGAGGCGTGATAGCTCTTTAATGAGCTCTGCGACACGGGGGTTAGCAAGCTTTTTCTCATTGGTTAAATCACGAGTTAGGTCCATGGAAAACGGCGGGACAGGCTCACCACCAACAATAGTCTTAATATAGGTGTTAAACCGTTCGATATTAATTAAATCCGCTTCGTTAAATGTTGGCTGGAATTCATGCTGAAGGTAATTTGCATCCGTAACTCCAACTCTAAATGATACGACCGAACCAACATTGCCAAAAATAGCATTTTTAACTTCTTCTTCCATTTGTCCGATAAACTGATTGGCAACAATTAAGTTAAGCTTGTACTTTCTCGCCTCAGACAAAATCTGAGCAAAATCAGGCGTGGCAAAATTTTGGAACTCGTCAACGTATAGAAAAAAATCCTGCCTCTGTTCTTTAGGAATATCCTGCCTGCTCATGGCCGCAACAAGAATTTTAGGAACAAGAACCAAACCAAGAAAGCTACTATTCTCTTCTCCGATTCGCCCTTTGGAAAGATTAATAAGTAAAATTTTTCTCTCGTCCATAACTTTTCTAAAATTAAACGCGCTGTCGGATTGGCCGATAATATTTCGAATCATTTTATTGGTAACAAATCGTCCAAACTTGGAAACAATGTAATCCAAGACTTCTGACTTGTGAAAATCCGACGTCTGGGCGATCTGGTCTGTCCAATAACGCCTGACAATCGGGTCACTCACTTTGGGCAGTAATTCCTGGACAAAGGCCGCATCGGTTAACACACGCACAACCTCTATAAACGTGTTTCCTTTCTCTGACATAACAGTTAACATTGCGTTTCTGATTGCGTGCTCAAACCGGGGTCCAATTATTCCTGTTTGATGAGGATCAAATAATTTGTACATGAGTCCTATGATGGAAGAAACTACATAATGTTTTTGCTCCTCGGTTGCTGCTTCCAACATGTTAAAACCCATGGGACGCTGGGTATCCGAAGGGTCAAATAAAATTACTTCTTCTGCTCTTTGGGGCGGAATCATGGGTAAAACATCCTCGATTAAGTCTCCATGCGGGTCAATTACCGCCAAACCCTGGCCGCTTCGAATGTCTTGCATAATCATGTCTTTTAAGAACTCTGATTTACCAGTGCCTGTTTTGCCTATTATATACATGTGTCTTCGTCTGTCATCCAAAGACATATACACAGGCTTGGAAAGACCCCTGTACGTACTTTTTCCTAAGTACAGTCCCGAGTCTGGGACTTGGGCCGGTGCGGGAGCTCGCTTTGAAGTAATCCAATGGATATGATGTGTGGCAACACTTTTATTGGGCAAGTGGAAAATCGTTGCCAATTCTTCTGAGGTTAGTAATGATTTTTGACCCCTGATAGGCATATAACGATAAATAAAATCATTCATGAATAACCCTTTAAAGCGGTGTTTATTGCTTGTAAAAGAATTAATGCCGTCAAACTGGGCAAATGCGCTTTTTATATTATTTAAATGCGCTTTTGCAGCTTCTTGGGTAGTTGAGGAAACTACCATCCGAATCACAACTTTAAACCCCGGTTTACCGATTTTATTTTCGATTGCTTCTAATTCTTTTGCGTCCGAAGAATATTTCGCAGTCTCAGGATTTGCTTCTGTTTTCTTAACATGGGCAATATGGTTTCTGCCATGCTCTTTCCATTTACCCGAAGCAGGCTCAACCAAAATTTGAATTGTCGCTCCCTCGCCTTCTGTCATTTTTGCCAGTACCGAGGTAATCGAAGACAAAGGATCTGTTGGCAAATCTTTAAATACCTTAATTGGTACGTATTCATGTCCTTTTGTTTTTAATGACGTAAAAGCAACTTTTCCTGTTTCTGAAAATATATTGTACTCATTGCCTAAGATATATTTTTTTCCCTGTCCTTCTTCTACAACAGTGATTTCCGCATCCGGATACGCGCCGTTTATTTGTTTTTCTACCATGTCCCGCAATTTTTGAGGTATGTAGATAAAAAATCGGATGTCTCCCGGAAGACCGGCAATTTCAAAACCAATATGAGGCTGGTGTTTTAAAAAAGAAAACCTTCCTCCCTCGTAAAGTGAAGCAAACGAAGCAAACATTTGCTCTGCTGCGTCTATTTTTATTTCATTATCCCTTGGCAGGGCAACTTGAAGAAGTACGCTATGGAGCGAGCGATCTTCCCTGTCTTTATTTCTATACCAAAGAACAAACAGGTATCCAAGTCCCCATAAAAGAAATGCTGCAATAATCGCAGCAAACAACCCAAAAGTCAGAGCGATTAATAAATTTGTTAATGCATCAAGTGAAAAGGTTTGAATAGTAAGATTCATAAGTTCATAATGTCATTCCGAGCAAAGCGAGGAATCTCTGATTCGTCACTTTTTTTCAGCATCTTTTTCTTTTTGTCTTTTCAGTTTTTTCAACACTAAAGCTGTCCAATATCTAAGAGAATCTCTCCATGAGGTTCTTGCTATTGTTGCTTGTGCCTGATCAATTGTCCCTGGAACCGAACTTGTACCAGCCTGAGGGAAGGCTGGAACAGGTGTTGATTCTGCTGCATATTGAACAAGTCTTGGATCAGCTAACGTAAGATCAGGTCTTTCAGGCGTAGCTTCCACTCCATGCTCTTTTAATTCAGGCGGAACAACGACCTCTTGATTTGAAGACCTAACTACTTCTTCTTGTTCTCGTCTTACCACTCCAAGGGTTTCTACAGGAACTTGTGGGGCAACAGAAGGCACAACCGGATCTACCGATGTTGTTGGTTGTGAAACTGGTGGTTTAACTACCGCGTCTTCCGCCATATATTCATCATATCATGCCCCTTCTACTTTTTCTACTTTGTTGTCTACTTCTTCAAGTTTTTTCATTTGCAAACAGGCATTCCTTCTTCCTCTGCCTTCTTTTTTGTTAAACCGCATTTCTGGCATGCACCGTCTCCAATAGGTCCATCCGCTTTCCACCCACAAACACACTCAAACCATTCTCCATCGTCATCTCCACCAAGAATAGTCTTAAATGCCCTATTAAATTGATACGCAAATGAACGTTTATCTTTTGTTCCTCCTCCGGCACAGCCTGGAATCTTTGCCACATTTCTTAAAGCTCCGCCAAACGAATACCCATCCATGAGTCTCGGATCAAAAGGAATAACGTTTTGGGGAAGTTCTGGGTATAACGTACGGATTTTCTTTTCTTCTTCTTTTCTTAGCACATAACGCGAAAGCCGAAGGATTGTTGCCGCAAGAGCTTCTTTTACATTTTTATACGACCAGTCCTTTAAGCTTCTTGAATAATCAACCCACTGATTTATAAATGTTTTTGTTGCATCATCATAATCCCACAGCTTATTCCAGTCTTTAGCCGCCGCAAGTACGTCATCAATAGTTTTATCCCGATAAATTCGACGGGTATTCTTTTTGGCTCTTATTTTCGCCATTATCTCAACTATATCTTCTATTTGAGTTACTGTTGAACCGTCAAAAAGTGCTGGGTTTGCCATAAAATCTTCGGGAGAAGAATCTTTGGTAAGATGCGGGTCTTTCTGACCTGACAACGTATAAAGCCTTGTCATCAACTCTCCATGTTCTTGATAATCAAAATCATTACAAATAGTATACGTAGGAATGTCTTCTCCATTTTCTTGCATTTTCAAAACAGTAAGACGTGACTCCGGGTACTTAATCATAACTCCATCTTCATCGGGAAGTCCGTCTCCGTGAGTACTATTTACTACCGCAAGCCGGCCGATTTTAAAAAATGGCGCTATCTTATTAACATAGGTATCATAGACAACGCCATTTCGTTCTTTTTTAGAAAGTGTTTCTGCGAGATTAAACCCTGCACCATGCAAAGGATCTTTTAATATATATCTTCCGTTTTCAAATCTGAATCTTAAAAGTCCTGGAAGGACCGGATCTTGCACCAAATATTCACCTATCCAGCTTCTTAATGAATATTCCGTAAGACTTATCCAGAGTTCTTTTTTTCTTTCCAAACTTAAATCTTTTAATTTAGGAGAATCTAAAAATCCCATCTGGTACCCAAGCATAAACCCGACTCCCGGTAAATCAACCCAGTTTTTGGGGAGTTTTTCTTTTTGCCAATTATTTCTAAGATGATCTATTTCTTCCTGAAGATTCCTCTCTAGAAACGTTAACTCTTTATTGTCATGCTGAACTTGATTCAGCATCTTATTGGATCCTGAAATAAATTCAGGATGACGATAGGAAGATTCTCTTTCTAAAACTGCAACTGCCATATTGTCTCCTTTTTCTTTTCTTTAAAATTTATAAATCTCGCCATGGTAAACAAAAGATCTGAAAGTCGATTCATGTAGACAATAATGTCAGGAGTAACCTTCTCATTCTCCGAAAGTTCAATAATCCGTCTCTCCGCCCGCCTGGCTATTGTCCGGCATACATGCAATTGTGAACCTGTTTTACCAACACCGGGCAAAATAAAACACTGAAAATCAGGGATTACTTCTGCCATCTTGTCTATGAGTTTTTCGAAGCTTTGAACTCTTTTCTCTAAGAATTCCGAAGTTTCTTTGGGATACTTAGGATTGGGATTTGCAATCGATGCTCCAATATCAAAAAGGTCATGCTGAACTTGATTCAGCATCTTTTTAACTTTTGAACTGTAATCCTGCCTGCCGGCAGGCAAGGTTTGACTTTTGCCTTTTGACTTTTGAATTTCCGCAATTACTACTCCGATTGCGCTACTGAGCTCATCAACAGTCCCCACTGCTTCTATTCGAAGGCTAAACTTAGGAACCCGTTTTCCACCAAACAATGAAGTTATACCTTTATCTCCTGTTTTGGTATACACTTTTACTTTTTGATACTCCCGTTGATCTTTAGTTTTTCGTTTTGTCATTTTTTCTTGTCATTCCGGACTTGATCAGGAATCTGTATGGATCCCGAATCGAGATCAGGATGACATTCTTAATGAATTCATAACTTCCAAAAAATACTCCTGTATAGAACAAATCCCCAAGGATTGTGTTCCGAAAGAATGGGAGGGCATACACATAGCATTGAACTAAACCCTGAAGAGTTTTTGGATATAGACTGCCAACTAGCCACACTCCAAAATTAGTGATTATAAAGAAAAGAACTGAAGATGCAAGTGTGCCTAAAATAACGTTTTGAATTGACTTATGCTGTCGTATCCAAAGTCCTATGAGTCCTGTTAATAAAAAGCTTCCATACACAAACAAAATTGTGCTATGAAAACCAATAAACAAGTCAGAAACAAACATTGCAAGTAATGGAACAATTAGCGCATATTTTTTATTTAAATACACTCCCCCAAACAAAGCCATCCCTGCAATTGGTGCAAAATTTGGAGGATGCGGAAGGAGCCGTAGAAGTACGGCAAAGAGAATAATTGAAATTGGTGTAATAATCTTCTTCATATAAAATTGTCGTCCTGAACCTGATTCAGAATCCCGAAACAAGTTCGGGACAGCGTCCTTGATGCTGAAATACCCTGCCTGCCGGCAGGTAGGAATTCAGCATGATAAGGATTAGTATTTCTCTATCTTCCATTCGACTACGTCTCCATCTTTCGTCTTATAATCAGCAGGTCCTACATCAGACAACTTTCCATTTACATAAAACGCCCAATATTCATGCTTTTGAGCATCTGCTTTTCTGCCATTGATTGAAACCACCAATCCTGAACTATCCTTTTCAATTTCTGTTTTTTCTTTGAGGAGTGTTCATGCATCTTTTCCCGTTTGTCCTTTGTATGAGAATTGGTCTTGAGTTGTCTTTATGATTGTTGGTCGAACAGTCGAAGAAACAATAATCTGTTCAACAATACGTTTCTTACTATTGTTCTTAACCCAGACCAACCCGAAAACTAAAATAACAACTCCTATCCCAATGAATATTTTCTTTTTCATAAAAAAAACTCCTCGTTCCCGAAGAGTCGTTCTACAAAAAAACTCCTGCTCGGGATATTTACTACTACATGGGGCAGTATAGTTTTCTGGCTTTACAGTTGCGGCACAGCCACGGATTTTCACCGTGATTCCCTATACAAACGTATATACTTTATAATTTTTACTTTTGAACTGTAATCCTGCCTACCGGCAGGCAGGCAAGGTTTGCATTTTGCATTTTGAATTTTTGCTTTAGCACGCTGAATATCCGCATGAATAACATTTCTGGCAACCTTCTTCATAAGCTAAGCTTCCTCCGCCGCACTCAGGACAGAGGTCAAACAAACTCGTGTTTGATACGCTTACGGCAAACGTTTCTTCTCTTCCATCGATTGCCAGCTGTTGCACAGGCGGGTCTATATCTGGAGCAATTGCGCCATTTGAACCACTTATCAGACGTTCGTTTGTATGCCCGTTATTCTGCTTTGCAGAACCATTTGACCCTTCTCCTGCAACCGGTGTTGCCAACGGCTTATCTTCTACAAACCCATTCACTCGAAACCCGCAGTATTTGGCAATAACTTTAGCAACCGCATCGGGAAGCGAACGCACTTTATTTTCTCCAAATCCTACACTTCGCGCTCCTCCAAGTCCAGATAATTCAGAAACTATTTTTCTCATTCTCTCTCTGGCCGGTACCGGACTTGAAAGTCTTAAAAATACCGAAATGACCCTTCCCAAAGCATCTGCCATCGCAGCAACGTCAGAGCCTGATTTGCCGTTAGTGATAAATACCTCAAAAGGTTTGCCTTCCTTGTGATTTATAGTGACATACATTTTCCCTACCGGGCTTTCCACTTGATACGTTACTCCTTCAACCACCATGGGTCGTGGCACAAACGGATCGGTAGGAGCTTTTACTACTGGTTGAATTTCTTTCTTTTCTTCTTTTTTCTCGGAAACACGTTCTAAGATCGATTGCCTACTTCCATCTCTCATGTACGTTATCCCTTTGCAACCCAAGTCGTACGCTAGCATATATAATTTTTTTACATCCTCAACTGTATGGACACTGGGCGCATTGACTGTTTTTGAAATCGACGCATCAACGTATTTTTGCACAGTAGCTTGAACTCTGACATGATCTTCCGGAGTTAAGTCATTTGCCGCGACAAAATAATCAGGTCGGGCTTCTTGAGGATGTGCTTTTCTCCACTGCCCATACAAATGGTGATATACGAGTTGCTTACCAAGTCTACCCATGTGATAGTATTCAAATTCATACACCGGCTCAATTCCGGAAGAAGCAGCGGAGAGCAAGCTCGTTGTCCCTGTTGGAGCAGCTTGTAAAAGCATTGAGTTTCGAATACCGTATTTTTTCATCTTACTCTTAATCTCTTCGGGTAACTGACTGATAAAATGTCCTTCCAGGTGTTTTTTAATATTAATTTTTGGGAAAGGTCCTTTTTCGCGGGCAATAGCAATTGACTCATCATACGCAACATCTCTGATGGTCTTGTAAATCTTATCTATAACAGGCACTACTTCTTCAGACCCGTAGCGAAGATGCATTTTAATCAAAGCATCTGCAAGTCCTAATGTACCAAGACCAATTCGCCGTTCTCCTTCTCTTTGCATTTGTTTTATTTCCGGGAAAACATACTGGTCTGCATCAACAACGTCATCCTGGAACCTAACCCCGATTCGGGCATGAACAGCTAGAGCCTCATAATCCATTTCTCCCGGCTTATCGACTTCGTATCCTTTCACAAAAGCAGAAAGGTTGAGTGAAGCTAAATTACAAACTCCCCAGGCTGGAAGTCCCTCTTCACCACATGGATTTACGCAATTAATCGTATTCCAATACCAGTTGTTGTACCACTTGTTGTAGCGCTCCATAAACACAAGTCCCGGTTCAGCCGAACGCCAAGCAGCAGTACAAATAAGATCCCACAAATACCTGGCTTTTACCGTCTTATATACTTTTACTTTTTTACCTAAAGCTGTCCAGTGATCCAATATTCCATCCCACTTTTCATCGTACTGCGGATCCGAAGTATCCGGGAAAACCAAATCCCAATCCGCGTCTTTTTTGACCGCTTCCATGAAGGAATCGGAGACGCAAATAGAAAGGTTTGCACCGTTAATGCGGGTTAAGTCCTGCTTGACGGTAATGAATTCTTCGATATCCGGATGCCAATCCCACAGCATAAGCATTAAAGCACCTCTCCGGGAGCCTCCTTGTTGAATAATGTCATGCGTTGCCAAAGAATACATTCCCGCCCAGTTAATAGGCCCAGATGAAAACCCGTTGACTTTTTTAACCCGTGCCCCCCGTGGCCGAAGAGAAGATATATTAACCCCTACCCCACCGCCCCGCGCCATAATTTCTATCATGGCTTTTAAGTTATCTAGTATTCCATCCCGTGAGTCTTTTGGAGAAGGAATAACAAAGCAGTTATAAAATGTCACCCCGTACCCAGTTCCTGCTCCAGCAAGAACACGACCGCCGGGGACGAATTTAAAATCCTCCATGGCGTTATAAAACGTATCTTCCCATTTTTTTCTGACCTCTTTTTTCTCAACCGAAGCAATCCTCTTTGCAATTCTTCTCCACATTTCTTCAGGAGTTTGCTCAATGGGATTACCCTCTTTATCTTTTAAAGAGTACCTGTCCAAAAATACTTTTTCCCTGACACCTTCAAGCTTCATATATATATGTAGCGTCTATAATTATTTTATCACACTATATGTAAGAATTATACCAAAATCTGTAATAAAACTGTAATTTATCCAATCAGCCGCTTTACTTCTTTTTCAAATTCTTCAACATCAACAAACCGTCTAAAAACGCTTGAAAAACGAATATATGCTACCTTATCAAGTTTTTTTAACCGATTTGCAACCATCTGGCCTATTTTTTTACTTTCCACTTCAACTGAATCTGAGCTTAATAATTCCCGCTCCACCTCTGTTACTATTTTTTCAATTTCAGAAATCGGTACCGTAGTCTTTTCACACGCTTTTAATATTCCCGTCCGAAGTTTGTCTCTGTTAAACTGTTCTCTTTTTCCATCTCTTTTAATTACCAGTAAGTAGATATTCTCAACTCTTTCATATGTCGTAAACCGCTTTTGACAAGAAACGCATGCTCGTCTTCTTCGAATTGTTTCTAAGTCCTCGCTGTCTCGCGTTTCTACCACCTCTGTATCTTTGCTTCCGCAATACGGACACTTCATAACAAAATCAAAAGTCAAAAGTAATTAATTTTGAATTTTATTTGTAATTTTGACTCAAACTCTATATCTAGTGCAAAAAAATCATACTGGCACTAAATATATTGTGTCAACTATCAACTTCTGTATCAATTACTATCAATACAAAAAATTAGCTTCAGAGTTTGTGCTACGGAAAAAATGCAGAAAATCTTGAGTAAATATGGAACTCAATTTGATAAAAATATACTTACTTGACCGTCAAAGCCCCTCAGTCTTTTATCGCTATGCATAAACTGTTCTTTTAGATTTTTTGGTCCAGTTTTGAGCAAAGAGGCAAGAATAGCTCTGTGTTTTTTAAGAGAACGGACAAGATTTTGAGCTTGATTTGCAATATCTTTTCCCTGTGTTTTTGCATCTTTTGCCAGCATTATTGCCTTTTCAAAATAATTCTCACTTTTTGAAATGGTAGAATATGCAAGCTCGGACTTATCAGCACGCTTTTTAAGAAGCATTATACCTGCTTGTAACCGCTTATCAGACTCAAGCAGGTAAAACTCTGATTTTTTAAGTGAATCCGCGATTAAAAATTCGATGATTCTGTCTCGTATAACTTTTGCTATATATAACGGGCTGTCCGGTAAAAGACCCGGATACGGAAGTATATACTCTTCTCCTGAGGCAGTAGAAACAGAATCCAAAAACGCATCTTTTACCTGAGCGTATACCATCAAAGGATATATTAATAGACACATTGACAGCAGAAAGATTAAAACAAAATTTCTCATCTTTTCCCAACTATATTAAGCCAGTAACTTTTTGACTCATTAAATGGATATGTAAACAACTGCCCGTACATCTCGCTTCCATAAAACTCAAGATGCCGAAAACCGGCTTTTCGTAAAACACTGCTTACCTGATCTTTATCCATATGTAAAGTTGGAAGACTATTGGCTGTTCGAAATATCCATTTCCCCTTATTATAATCAAAAATCATACGCGTATAGGTAATCATCTTCCCTCTTTTATTGCTGTAAAAGCTTATTGAAAGATTTCCTTCCTTTTTAGATGGATTATAGCGCTGGATAAAATCCCTCATTCCTCCCTGCTCGTTATAAAACCGGTGGAAATTTGCGATCTGAAATATAAACAAAGATCTTTTTTGATTCATGACATTTTTTATTCCTGATAGAATATTTTTTTCAGTAAACGATACATGAGGCAATGCATTACCCATAAAAATTACTGCGTCAATATCGCTAGGTATTAGATTGACAATTTTTTTATATGGCCCTCTTAAAAAGGTTATTTTTTCCTGAAGGTGTTTTGGGAGTTTCTCTTTCTTTTTTTCGGCAAAATCAGTCATAATTCCGCTTACTTCAAGCCCAAATACCTCAAATCCTTTTTGCGCTAAAGCAATCGTATGTTCACCAGTACTTGAAGCGATATCAATTACTTTTACCACTTTTTCTCGCCTAAAAAGAGTTAATAAATCTGGGATTTCACCAGCAAGTCTTTTTTTCCAATCTATAACTAAGTCATAATATCGAGCAAGCCAATCGTAAAATCCTTCTTCTTCATGTAAGGGAAGCCTTTTTTGAATAACAGCTTCAAAAATATCACCCTTAGATACTATACCAATTAGTTTATCTTGTGAATCAACAACTGGAAGACGCCCGATTTTATGAACAAACATGAGTGATTGGGCTTTTAAAAGAGGTGTGTCTTCGGTTACTGTCTGAAGGTTTTTACTCATGATTTTTTCTGCCGGCAGGCTCAAAACATCGGCTGTCTTTTTTTCCATGCTCTCAAAATCCGAGGCATGAACCGGATCTTCGATAAATTCTGATACCGAGGGAAAAAGTTGCGCAATAATATCTCTTTCTGTTATAAAACCAACAAGTTTTAATCCGTCTACTACGGGAACTCCGTTAATTCCTCTGCCAAAAATAATCCGCGCGACATCTTTGATGGCCGTGTTGACGGTTACATAGTCAACTTCCCGATTCATTACATCAGAGACTTTCATAGACGAATTTTTCTCCCCTACTTTATCATTTGCAGAAAAAAATAGCAAGAACAAAGAATTCTTCTTACAAGCTTATTACCCCCCCCTTCCGGTATGTTTCCGTAAATATCCGGCACTACTCTCTTCTTAACAGCGTTTTCATACCAAGACCAAGATGCGGTCTATGATAGAGATATCTATCTAAGAAAACTTCTACATATTTGTTCAGTTCCGGTATCTCTTTTGGTTTGTATTTAATCCATCCTAAACATTCTTTTCTTACTACTTGTTCTAAGTACTCTGTGGTACGGGAAATGAATCCATCCTAGGAAATCAACACCGGAAAAATGGGTTTTAATATAAACTTTATCTGGATGTAATGAGAGCTTTAATCTCATCTCTAAAAATTTAGATATTTTGGGTATCAGATTTTCCAAATAGGATTTATCTGTATGAAAAACTACAAAGTCATCAGCGTAACGAACAAAACTTGATGGTCGATAGTTGCAAAAAATTTCCTAATGTCACCCTTTAGGACCCATGTAGTTTTGTTATTGTTTTTAGAGACTTTTCGAGAGAATTCTCTAAAACGGTTTAATGCTTTGTGCGTACCCTTATTGTTTCAGCAGGAATAGGAATCAAAAATGAACTTCTGGTCGAAGTAAGGATATAAAATTCTATAAATTGCGTGATGGACAATCCGGTCAGCCACTGTGGCCTTGTGTATATCACGAGGTTTTGGGTCGTTAATCTTGAAAGCGTAGTAGGTGCTGTGCGTATAGGTCTTACTAAGAAGTGCATTGCGAAGTTGCATTCTCTCTCTCATAAAGCCTTAGCCGTATATAATCTCAATCTGTATCTGCCGGAAGGGTCTCGAAAAGAGTATATCCGTTCGATATAACCAATCTGGTAATAAGGATAACAGGTATCTCATAAATACCCATTTTTATGGTATAATTTAAGCATGTATAATTGGTCTATCGATGAAGAATACTTCAAAAAAAATAATCCTAAAAAGTATAAATTATGGAGGCTAACCCAGCTTATTAACTATGGACTAGATGGGGAAAAGCTAGATAGGGAGGAGGTTAAAAAAGCCTGGCCAGAGATTAAAGATCAACTTGATCCTTATGCTAAGAGGGCTATAGAATTTTTATTATGGGGAAAAGTATACTCACTACCGAACAACTTAACTTTCTGGAATATGCACAAGCACAAGCTTCCATAGTCAAAAACTTCTACCTTACAGGTGGCACTGCTTTAGCTGAGTTTTATTTCCAACACCGGTTATCAGAAGATATTGATCTTTTTTCAGAAAACGAGGTAAGGGTAGCTGCGGTAGAGGCGTTTTTACAAGGAGCTTCATCTAAACTTGGCATTTCAGAAATCGTCAAGCAAAACTTTCTTGGTCTTTATACATACCAACTGAAATATAAAAATGGCACAACACTAAAGGTTGATTTTAGCTATTATCCATTTCCTAAAATTGAAGAGGGTATCCGCTTTGGTAAATTGGAAGTCTCCAGTATGTATGATATTGCTGTTAATAAAATTCATACCATTGCCTCAAGAACGCGTGCCAGAGATTATATTGACATGTTTTTTATTATTAAAAGCTCCAATATACCCTCTGGTAAATACCTTGAACAGTTAAGGTTAGATAGTAAGGCAAAGTTTGATTGGCCTTTGGAAAATAAAAACCTCGTTGCGGCATTTTTGAAAGTTAAAGATCTTAAAAATGAGGATTTTCCTAAAATGTTGGTAGACTTTGATCAAGAAGAGATGGAAAAATTTTTCCTTGACCTTGCCAGATCATTAGAAAAGCAAATATTTAAATAAACTAAAAAGAGGACAAAAAGTTACGTAAGATTCCAAGTTTCGAAGTTTTCTTTTCCGCCTTGCGGAGACTGAAGACAAACTCATCGTCGGGACTCCAACGATCGTCAGGAAGGGTAAAATAGTCGTACAGACAGGCTCCGCCGTCCTCATTGCGCCCCAGATAGAACACAGGCGGGTTGCGACCAGCTATCTGTTTCATAGCCATGAAGTACCATTCTCCTAATGGTTGGTTCGTGTCTTTAAGTCTTTGATACACTGCCACCTCAGGCAAACAAAGATCTAAACCCAGTTCATTGGCTTTGGCGTAAATTTGGTCTGTTGTGGATGATCCATCTAGTCCTAAGTCTTGGACTTTCAGTTTAGCTGTTTTAATAGTTTCTGGATTTGAGAGAGTGGTAAAATCACGGCTTTTTATCATATCGTCTACGTATGATGAGGTTTGAATATTCCTCTCTTTTAAATCTTCCTGTAACTGTTCTTTTGGTCTGCCACCAATAGCTAGATCTTCAATTCTAATTTTCTCTTCAGGAAAGGAAGTATATACCTGATCAATATTATATCTGGTTAAAATATCAAAGATACCTGGTTCTAACGGTCCTATGTAACCTCTGGTTTGCGGATTAATTTCTTTGACAGATTTGGCGATCTGTGCCTTCTCACATCCCAACACAATAGGCATATCTTCGTCGACACTTCTTTGAGATCGGATTTCAGCAATGCGAGGGTCTTTCTGGTACCCAAATCCTTCAATAGGAGAATTTATCTCATAAAGAAATACAAGATCAGTTGCATCAAGGGATACTCCAGTTTTTGTTTTGCGATCAACACTCGTGAGAGCTCTCATATCAGTGCTTTTCTTTTTCCACAATCTTCCTTGTTGTTCAAATTCTGGCTCTGAAAGTTTTGTCTCTACAACATCACCTATATACGCATCAAGGTTTTCCTCTTTTTCAACTCCTCTGACCTCAGCAATCGTACTACCTCTATCGATAACCATAACCACACGGGGAACAACTGGGTTTCCATTCGCATCATTTGAATAGTAAACATGTAAATCATACTGGTCTCTAACTAGATATCGCTGTGCCATTTGTTCTCCTCTTATACACCAACCAGTACCATATGGCGCAATCGAGTCAACAAGCTTCCTATGGTCTGAGCCTTTTGGATATTTCACCCATTTTCCTTCAGTAACTCTAAGAAGATATTCGGAGATTGGTTTAAATTCTTCTATGGCAAGGGCGTAAAGTTTGGCAAAATTCTTATTCTCTAGCGCCTGACGATATTTTTGTTTTGCCTCCTCAGATATATCGAAACGACGAGTAAACTGAAGGTCTGACTGTCCTGGATCAGACCTAGCGTTTTCATTCGGATACTTCTTTTCTAAATCCCCAAGAACTATCGCCAAAGCCTCCCTATTGAGATCGGCGAATGGACTCACTGTTCCACCGGTTCTCTCGGTAAATGAACTCTTCTGCTTATCGTATCTACCCATGCGCAACACACTTCGGAAGGCAAAATATTTTAGCCAATCAGGGTATTTCGCATCGTCTGATGCCAAATAATCAGCCCAATTGTCCAATGACCTCTCCTGGTCTTTAATAAGGGTCTCTGTTAACTCTTTTCTGTAATCATCAGGAATTTCAATATCTCCATGACCTTCTTCCCTGTGTTTACGTTTTATAGAGTCAAAGTATGCTTCGGGGACTTCTTCAGGTTTGATAACAAAACGGTTATGGAGGCCATGCTTTAACATTGAGAGGTTCCGCTCTCCTCTGCTTTCAGCATCTTCTTTACCTACTAATTTCGGGGGGTGAATAATATTATTTAACCGATCAAGATAATTTTGGATTCTAAGTACGTAACTACTTTGAGGTATAACTTCCCATGTTCGTTGCTCAAAGCGTCTCGCCGACGCTTTGACACCAGGGTCGGTATTTAATTGGTATTTTTGTTGAAGAAACTCTGCACCTGTATTTTCTGCCATACGCTCTATTCCCACTTATCTGTAATCTATTATAGCAATTATGATCTTGGGGTGTCTATTCTTCCACATCTTCTGAAGAAATCTTTAGAGGATATTATTTATTTGACTAATTCAAATTGACCCACTACCGAATAATGCGAATACTTGACTTTATTAACCTCTATCATATAGGATGTAAATCCTGCCAATTTAATTATTGGATTTTTTTATGGCATTAGCAATAAATACACTTGAGGGAGAAAGAAGACCACCACTGAATGGAAATATACCTATTGCTGCAATTGGTACTTCTGTTCCCGAAAATTGTCACCATATTCATCATCCTCGTTATCCAACAACACGCGAAGAGTGGACAACATTTCCAGTGACAAGGACCAAATATGACGATGGTGTTGTCAAAGGTGAACGACTTATGATCGGTGGATGGTCTGTTATGGAAGAATGGGAAAAAAACATGGAACAACTGACAGTAGCACGATTACTTAACGATCTTCCTGAAAGAGCAAATATACTTATCAGAGGCGAAGGATTAGGATACTGCACAGAAGCTTTTATTCGAGGATTAAGCATGACCGGAGGAGGAGAAATTCATGTCATCGAACTTCACCCTGAAATTTTAGAGCAAGGAAGAAAACGAACCAAACGCATCTTAAAAACCTTACCCCCACATCAAGAGAAATCTATAAAAATGGTTTGGCATGAGGGCGACGCGCTTAAAGTTACGCGAGGTCTTCGATCTAATTATTTCCACCGTGTTCGTTCTGATACCTTTCCTTTGAGTAAAAGCGAAAAAGACGTAAATGATGTTATAGACAGAGATGAAATTATTCGAATAATGACAGATAGCGGTGCATTTAGTCCGTATGTCGGGCATAGATCAGCAACTCCTGAACAATTAGCGTATATGAATACTCGATATTTCCGACATATAGAACAATTCGTTGTACCTGTAACACCTCCAAGAGATTGCCATTACTACAAAGATACTGAAATGGCTATAATGATTTGCAAAGGTCCGAGAAAAGGAGAAATAGTATTTCAGGCTTCTAAATAAGTTATCCCTTGATACCCCACCGCTTCAAAGGCAAGTTTGAGCGTTTGTTGGGCGTTATTGGAATACGTATTAATTACCAAGTCATAATATCTTTTATCCCAATATACCCAATTTTGGTCATTATGAGCATACATTCTCCTCCACTTTTCTAAATTATTCTTTTCCCGCTCAAGTATCTCCTGCTTTGCTTCATCAATGGAAATTTTTCGCCTGTTTGCCAATCTGTCAATTCTAATTTCCGTTTTATCATTGCCTCTATCATCTTCGCATATAATTAAAATCTTAAAAATATTATGGATTCCTTGCGCATCAAATCCTGCTAAATGACTTTGAATCACATAATGATTTTTTTCTTTTAAGAGATTTTTTATTTTATCTTCGTAAGTTAAATCAAAACTGTCAGGCCTGTCTTCAACTTGAATTTCGGTAAGATGTAAATCTTTATGTATGTGTTCAAAAAGCACTCCTCCTTCTAACAACTCCCAACCCAATGTGTTTGCCAAACCTTTGGCTAATGTGGTAGTCCCGGATGCAATCCGGCCGGAAACGGTAATATTACGAATATTTGGTAAATCAATAGGAGTGTTCATAAATATCTAATTTCTAATATCTAAATCCTAAACAAATTCTAATGCTCAAATACCTTAAATTCTAAAAGTTTTGAACTTTGGTTATTTGTATTTTGATATTATTTAGAATTTAGAGCTTAGTATTTGGAATTTATTGGCTAGCGGATCCAACCATAATCGTTTCTTCCACCAATCGATTCACATATCCAAACTCATTGTCATACCAAGCTATAACTTTGACTAAATTTCCTCCGACAACCTGGGTTAAAGAAAGGTCAACAATACTTGAATATGAACTTCCGATAACATCCGATGAGACAATAGGATCTTCTGTTACCGCTACAATTCCTTTATATGCTTCACTTTCCGCTGCTTTTTTAAGAACTTCGTTTACTGCTTCTTTTGTGGTTTCTTTTTTAAGCACAAAAGTAAAATCCGAAAGTGAACCAACAGGAACAGGAACGCGAATTGCTAAACCGGCAAACTTGTTCTCAAGTTGAGGGAATGCTGCCGCTGCTGCATACGTTGCTCCGGTTGATGTAGGAATAATGTTTTGCGCTGCCGCCCGAGCCCGCCTATAATCTTTATGCCCCCCGTCGGCAAGCCGTTGATCTGAAGTGTAACCGTGAATAGTTGTCATCATTGCTTTTTCTATACCAAAATTCTCTTCTATTATTTTTGCAATAGGAGTTATGCAATTTGTTGTACACGAAGCATTGCTAATGATTGGTTCACCGCTGTATGTATCTTGATTTACGGAAAGAACATAAGTGGGTATATCTCCGCCTTTTTCAGGAGCAGACAGTACAACTTTTTTTGCGCCGGCTTGAATATGTTTTTCCAAATCTTCTTTTTTCCGAAACACTCCGGTTGATTCTATAACAACATCAACGTCTAAATCTTTCCAAGGTAAAAGTGAGGGATCTTTTTGAGAGTAAACTGGAATTTGAACTCCATCAATCACCAAACAACCAATGTCATTGCGAGGGTTTGCAAAACCCGAAGCAATCTCTGTTCCTATTGGGGATTGCTTCGCGGAGTTTACAATGACATCAAGAGTATGATTTGCAAGTGAACCATAAACACTATCATACTTCAAAAGAAACATCCAACCCTGTATATCAGTTGAGCTTCCCGCATTAATCCCAACTACCTCTGCTTGATCGAAAAATCGTTCTAAAAGAACTCTATGGACAAGCCTGCCAATCCGTCCAAACCCATTTATCGCAACCTTTATCATTACCTTGAGTATAGTTTCTAAAAACAGAAGAATCAAGAGGAAAATACCACGTGATATAATTTTTGTATGACTGGGACATAAATGTCATTCTGAACTTGATTCAGAATCTATAAAATGGAGATGCTGAAACCGAGTCTGACTCGGTGAAATAAATCCAGCATGACAATGTGAATTATGTCTCACTCACAATTTTTGTATGAAAAAATTATTGTAGAAGTGCTTCGATTCCCGGGAGTTTTTCACCGGCTAAGAAAGAAAGCATGGCTCCCCCTCCGGTTGAAACAAAATTGAATTTATCAAAAAGTCCTTCTTTCTGCAAAAATTCTATAGTATCTCCTCCGCCGGTCACAGAATATGCTCTACTTTTAATAATTGCCTGAGCAATTCTTCTCGTCCCCTCCTCCGTATCCTCTTGGTCTAACTTTGAACTTTGAACTTTGAACTTTGAACTTAATTTCCCCATGGAACCGTTCCAGACAATTGTTTTAGCTTGTGATATTACTCTGACAAACTCATCGGTACTGACCTGAGCAATATCTGTTGCGTCTTTATTTTGTCTGGCAAGTTTTAATTTCGCGTTATAGATTGGATGATGTTCTTCTATTTCCTTGGCAATCAAACCTCCAACTAACACAAAATCTGCAATTTCTAGCATTTTTTCAACCAATGGCAATTTTGTCTCAAGTTTTTTTCCTCCTATAATAACTATACATGGTTTTTGAGGATTATCCGTGATTTTTGATAAGCTCTCTATTTCTTTTTGTAGTTGCAGCCCGGCAAAATGATGCAAAAGCTTGGGAATGCCGACAATTGAAGCATGATCTCTATGACTTGCCGCAAACGCGTCATTAACATATATATCTCCCAACCAAGATAGCTTCTGAACAAAAGAAGAATCCTTACTCTCCTCTCCCGGATAAAACCTGAGGTTTTCCAGAACAACTAACTTCTCTCCAATCTTCCACCCGCTAAATTCTCCGATACTAAATACTAAATACCGAATACTAAATACTTGCGAGTACCATTTGGCAATTGGCTCAAGACTATACTCAGCTTGAACTTTTCCCTCAGGCCTTCCCAAATGCCCGATTAAAATAACAGTTGCCCCTGATTTTAATAGATAATCAACAGTTGGGAAACCTGCTACAATTCTTGTATCATCATCAATTCTAAACTCTGAATTCTGAACTCTGAATTCTGTTAATGGCACATCCAAATCGCCTCGTACCAATATTGTCTTACCTGCGACCTCTGCTTTTAGTATGTCGGGTAGGTTCATAATTCTTTCTTTGTCATCCTGAACTTGTTTCCGGATCCATCAAGATAGATTCCGGATCAAGTCCGCAGTGATAGTACTAGTCTGTAAATTCCTGCGTAAACATAATACCATACACTCCCGCGTCAACTGCGCCAATACCAATTTTATGAAACTTCTCAGATAAAATATTTGCCCTATGCCCGGGACTATTCATAAGCCCTTGCATTGCTAAATCCACACTCGGAGCAAGCGCTAAGTTTTCTCCTGCGACAGAAAAAGAAATTCCAACCATTCGATCAACGGGTCCTGCTCCTTCGGGTGTATGGTGAGAAAAATATCCTCTCTCAAACATATCTTTTGAGTGTTCTAGTCCAACCTCAGAAAGCTCTTCGTCAAAAAGTAAAGGCAAAAGACCTGCCGAAGTTCTTTCTTTATTTACCAACTCAAACATCTGTTTTTCGGATTTTGTATCTCGGGTACCATTTTGGACTTTGAAACGAAGAGATACAAAATCATCACCATGAGGAGAAACGGTAAAAAAATGCACTGTGTCATAGAGCGACCCGCCAAAAATATCTCGAAGGTTTTTTTCAAAATTTTGCGTCCTGCTCACAAGCAATTTTCCAACATACGATCGAGAAATCGAGCGGCTCAAAAACACAGAAATCGGTAACGATACTAAAATAGAGAAAAGAAACGAAAGTAAAACAAACGCACTGGCAATTCCCGAGAAAAACCCCAACAATTTATTTGCAAATGCAAGTGTTTCAAGCCGGTCAAACCGAGAAATTTCAGAAAGCCGGGGAAACAGTTTACCAAAAATGATTTTAAATATAATCTCAAAGATGGTTGCAGCCACAAAAAATCCAATAGCATTCGCAAATCCAGGCGAAAGAGAAAAAGCACTCATAAGCAGTTTTCCTACGATGCCATATAATTTGAGTCCAAACGTAAACGACAAAGCAAAACTGATAAGCTCTGTAAAACTTTCGATAAAGCCAATGGAAAATCCTTGAACCGCATAAAACAGAAATATTACAAAAACAATATAATCAAGCCAGGTAAACGGGTTTTGAGAGGTAAACAACGCAGAGAGATTATCCAACAAAGAGGTTAAGAATGAAGGAAGTACCATGTTCATATTCCTTATTATATCTCAAAACTCACTATATAAGTACACAAAATTGGATATTAACAGGAAGCAGGAAACCCGGACCAAAGTTCCTCACAATATGACTCCTTATGAAGAGATGAAACCTGGTGATAGGGTTGTCTTTACCCGTAAGACTGATCAAGGAAAGATGGTTGTAGAAATCTTGGGGGCGAGACACTACAAAAACGTGGCAGAGATGTTAGATGCTGAAGGACAGGATAATTGTATGTCTTATGATGCACCCAGAGATAAGGCTATAACAAGTTATGATCAACTAAGAGGTTACACAGAAGGGATAAAACAATATGGCATTTGGGCAATAGAAGTCAAACCAATAATGTAGGTGAGCTAGCGGATCATATACGCCTTTCAGTTAGAATTAAGCTCTCAGATATATTAAAACGGCACTCAAACTTGCTGGTATTAATTCACTATCTGAGCTGAAAGGAGGAATTGATGAAAGCTGATCAACAGTTAGATGTAATCTTGAACTACTCTAGCTTATGCAAGCTAAACCCTGAAACAGCAATGGTTGTAATACTGGAGGTTTTTAAACAGACTAATAATATTTCTCAAACAGCAAGAGTTAAGGATCTGATTAAGGGAGAAAGAGTTAGGGGTGTCAATGGTAAGAAAGTGCTTTTATGACTGGTATATAGCCCAACCTTTTGAGATTATCCAGACTGATTTAAAGGATATTCTGGATAAAAAAGCCCTGCCCCAAGAGGTTTACCACCATCTGCAAAGATATAATCTACCACCCTACCAGTGGACAGCAGAGTGTGTGAATACCAGGATCAGATTTTTGTGTTACTCCTATGAAAAATCATTTACTAATGGGTTATGTTTTTACCTGATGGTGATTGCATGGTTAAGAGCACATAATATCAGGGCAGAGTTAGTCTTTACAGTTGATTGGGGTGAAGAGTTTTGTGGTAAATCCAGGCAAAAGATAACTGATGTAAGGAAATTGCTCAAACCATTAGGAGCAACCATCCACCAAAACCATAAGGGTAGGCCAGAAGAGAATGGTTTTGTGGAAAGATCACATAGAACTGATGATGAGGAGTTATACATACCAAAAGAGGACATACTGGCAATGGCATGCAAGACAAACCACCCCACCAGAAACTCCAAAAACAGCGCTGCTGGATAGCTAAAGATATTTGTGCTTTTCCACCCTTGTTACTGGATAACATATCTACTACTATTGGTCCCTGGGGTGGATACAATCACCTAGCTCATTACCATTGTATATCTTTGGCAAATTTGGTGTTGTTTTGGTATCATATTGGTATCATATATAGATGAAAAAAATCCTTAACACTCGCAAGATTAAATGGACAATTGCAGGCATTATACTAACTGCAGCAGTTTGCTTTTCCCTTCTTTTTTATTTTTATATTATCAAAGACCTTCCTTCTCCAACCCGGCTCGTAAGCGCTTCTATTCCTCAGTCAACTCAAATTTTCGACAGAAATAATACGCTCCTTTATACCATTTACTCCTCAAAAAACCAGACCTTTATTCCCCTGTCTTACATTCCTGCCTCCATGCAGCAAGCAATTATTTCCATCGAGGACAAAGACTTTTATAATCACGGCGCAATTGACATAAAAGGCACTGTCAGAGCTTTTATTTCAACGGTTTTCAAACGAGAAATCCAGGGAGGATCAACGATTACCCAACAACTGGTAAAAAATTCATTACTTACTTCTGAAAGAACAATTATAAGGAAAATCAAAGAAGCCCTTCTTTCTTTTGCAGCCGAAGCTTTATATTCAAAAAAGAAAATTTTGGAAATGTACTTAAATCAAGCTCCGTTTGGCGGAACTGCCTGGGGCATTGAAGCTGCTTCTCAGAGGTATTTTGGCAAATCAGCAAAAGACCTCACCCTTGCCCAAAGCGCGCTTTTGGCAGGCCTTACCGAAGCGCCAACAGCATATTCTCCTCAAACCAATCCCCATCTGGCCAAGCAAAGACAAATTGAAGTACTCAAAAAAATGTACCAGCAAAAATATATCTCAAAAAAACAACTGGATGAAGCAATTAAAACTCCACTTACCTATCAACAGATATCAGAAGGCATTAAAGCGCCTCATTTTGTCTTGTACGTCAAAGAGTTATTAGTGCAAAAATATGGAATTAAAAAAGTTGAGCAAGGCGGTTTAAAAGTTATTACAAGCCTTGATTTACCGACTCAAGAATATGCCCAAGCTACAGTTTCAGCAGAAATTTCCAAGCTGGTATCCTTTGACGTTGGCAATGGGGCAACTCTTATCACCAATCCCAAAACAGGAGAAATCTTAGCCATGGTTGGCAGCCGGGATTATTTTGACACCGAGCATGACGGAAATGTCAATGTTACCTCATCTCTTCGGCAACCAGGTTCTGCCATAAAACCAATCAACTACGCTGTTGGACTTATAAAAGGATTTACCGCTGCTTCTCCTTTTGTTGATCAAAAAACCTGCTACCCAAATCCCACTGGCAGTCCCTATTGCCCGGTTAACTATGACGGGAAATTCCATGGTGTAATGCAAATGCGGTTTGCGCTGGCAAATTCAATCAACATTCCGGCGGTAAAAATGTTAAAAGCAAATGGAGTTTCGGATATGATTGCCACTGCTTCTGCCATGGGTATTACTTCTTTTACCGATTCTAGCAGATATGGACTTTCTCTCACCCTAGGAGGAGGCGAAGTCACCATGCTTGAGCTTACAACCATGTATGGCGTATTTGCCAATAATGGCTATCGGGTAGATTTGCATCCGATTTTAAAAGTAACCGATGCAAACGGAAAAGTACTGGAAGAATACAAGCCAAAAGAAATTTTATTTGCCAAAAAAATCCTCCCGGAAGGAGTCGCGTTTATTATTTCCCATATTCTCTCTGATAATGGCGCTCGTGAACTTGAGTTCGGGCCAAATTCAGAGCTTAAAATCAGCAATTTTCCCGTATCAGTCAAAACAGGAACCACGAATGATTTCAGAGACAACTGGACTGTTGGATACACCCCGGATAGAGTTGTAGCCGTATGGGTTGGAAATAATGACAATCACCCCATGAGCGGACTGGTATCTGGAGTAACTGGCGCAGCTCCCATTTGGCATAAACTCATGAAGCACATGCTGGAAGGCACAAAACCCAGACTTCCTGTTATGCCGACAAATGTTATCGGCAAAACCATTTGTGCTGCTTCTGGTCTTTTGCCACCTGAGGAAAGTACTCCCGACCGCTGCCCAACGAGATTTGAGTATTTTATACGAGGCACTCAACCCGCAAAAGTAGATCCGGGAAGGCAAAAAGTTTTAATAGACAAAGCAACCAATGACCTGGCAAAGCCAGATCAAAAAGATAATGTTGAAGAAAAAGATGAACTGGTGGTAACCGACGTTGTCGGCGACCGCTATTGCATCACCTGCCCCCACCCCGAATAACCCCATCCAACTAAGTCTCCATAATTCTTCCCCTTCCAAAAAAATCGCTCCTATAGTATAATCTTCTGACCGAAATTTGAGCTTATCTTATATGGATTATCTTACCCGCCTGATTGTCTTCATTTTACTCGTGTTTATAAAAATAGGTGACCCTGTGTTTTGGGTACTATCAACTCTAACTAAAATAGTGTGGCAGATCTGCCTTGTAGTACCTAAAACTATTACAGCCCTTGCAAAACTGAGTAAGCGAATTGCCAAAAGAACTTCCAAAAAAGAAGTAGTTATTTTTGAAACCAAACCTTATTTACTAGAAAAAAAACCAAAGAGAAAACCTAAAAGAAAGTTTAAATTCCCAAAATTCCATTTTTCCCTGCCGAAGATTTCTATCCCAAAACCTTCTTTTTCTTTTTTATTTGTAAAAAAACTTAAGAAAAAAGCTTCTCATAAAAAGAAAAAACAAGTATTGCTTCCGCAAAAAATTAAAAAACCAAAGCGTTTTGCTACGTTTCAATTTCCATTTTTATTAAAATTCAGATACTTTTTTATCGGATTTTTCTTTTCCACTTGTTTTGTATTTATTCCGGCAGTCTTAGTTATTTTTCTTCAAGACATCCCAAGCCCAAAAGAGCTTTTATTTCGCCAGATTCCCCAAACTACTAAAATCTACGATCGAAACGGCATTCTCTTGTATCAAGTCTATGCCTCACAAAACAGAACTCTCGTAACTCTCTCTGACATTCCTGTGTCTCTAAAGCAAGCCACCATTTCCATAGAAGATAAAGATTTTTATAAGCATCCAGGATTTGACCTTGTAGCCATAGCCCGGGCAACCTATGTAAATCTTTCTGGAAAAGATATACAAGGCGGTTCAACTATTACTCAACAACTCGTTAAATCCGCCCTGCTTTCTTCGGAACAAACTTTTTTACGCAAACTCAAAGAAGTTATTATCGCGTTCTTAGCAGAAAAAATATACACAAAGGAACAGATTTTGGAGATGTACTTTAATCAAGTTCCTTATGGAGGCACAGCCTGGGGTGCGCAAGCTGCTTCGGAAAAATACTTTGGTAAGAGTGTAAAAGAGATAGACCTTGCCCAAAGCGCTTTTTTAGCCGGCATGCCTGGGGCTCCCACCTTTTATTCACCATATGGAGAAAATAAAACTGCCTGGAAAAAGAGACAAAAAGAAGTATTAAACCGCATGCTTGCACTCAGGTTTATCTCTCCCGAACAAAAAATCCAGGCAGAAGAGGAAGAATTATTTTTTATCAACGAACAACCACCGCTCAGAGCTCCCCACTTTGTCTTATATGTCAAGGATGTATTAGTCAGGAAGTATGGACTGGCTGCGGTCGAACGAGGCGGATTGTCAGTAACAACCAGTATTGATTTAAATCTGCAAGAACAAGTGCAAAAAATCGTCCAAGAAGAAGTAGAAAAAGCTTCTCCCCTCCATGTCACCAATGGCGCCTCACTTGTCACCAACCCGCAAAACGGAGACATTTTAGCTATGATTGGCAGTATTGATTACGATAACGAAAATGGAGGGAATGTAAACGTGACTACGTCTCTTCGCCAACCAGGTTCTTCCATAAAAGTTGTGACCTATGGGGCAGCACTTTCCAAAGGGTATACATCGGCTTCTCTTTTAGACGACAGCCCCATTACATTCACAAATCCCTATGGCCAGTCGTACTCTCCGGTTAATTATGATGGTAAATTCCGTGGAAAAGTCTCTTTACGCCTTGCATTAGGAAATTCATTTAATATTCCTGCTGTTAGAACTATTAATCAACTCGGAGTTCCAACCATGGTAGATTTAGCCAAAAAAATGGGTATAAAAAGCTGGGGACTGCCTAATCAATACGGCGTATCTATTACGCTTGGGAGCGCCGAAGTAACCATGCTTGATTTGAGCAATGTGTATGGAGTGTTGGCAAACAGAGGTATCCGAGTCGACGTCAATCCCATTTTAAAAGTAACAGATTACAAAGGGAATGTGCTTGAAGAAAAATCACAAGATTATTGGTACACCCAACCGTCAACGAATAACCAGCGCGTCCTAGACGAAGGCGTGACATATATAGTATCTGATATACTTGCCGATAACAGTGCCCGTGTTTTAGAATTCGGCCAAAATTCCCCTCTGTATATTCCTGGAAAAAAAATATCTGTAAAAACAGGCACCTCCGATAACAAACGGGACAACTGGACAATCGGGTATTACCCAAAAAGACTTGTGGCTGTATGGGTCGGCAATAATGACAACACACCCATGAGCCCAAACTTAGCCTCCGGAATCACTGGCGCGGCTCCCATTTGGAATCGAATTATGAATCTTTTGACTTCTTCTATTCCTGTTGAGAATGTAAAAATGCCGGATGATATTGTTGCAAAACAATGTCTTGGAAGAACCGAATATTTTATTAAAGGGACGGAAAATTCAGTCAACTGCGCCCCCCCGCCAAAACCAAGTCCAACGCCTACTCCGTAGGAAAAAGTTCAAATTTCAAAATTAAAAGTTAAAAGTAATGTCATCCTGAATTTTGCATTGTAATTTTTCATTTGATATTGAGGGAAGATCAGTGCAGACTACAAGATTCTAGAAGAGTTTTGAAAGCAAAATGTGGGTCGGGGTTTTTGTAGATAAAACTGGTTGAAACAAAATCTGTTGCGCCTGCGTTACGTGCTTGAATTAAACTGATATCATTGATTCCTCCATCAACTTCCAGAGGAATTGCAGTTTTTTCTCGCAAATCCTGGACTTTTTTTAATAACTCAGAGGTAAACGCTTGCCCGGAGAATCCTGCCTTAATTGTCATTACTAATACCATATCTAAATCATTAAACGGGACTCGTATCGCATCAATTGGCGTTTCTTTATCAAGCGCAAGTCCTACTTCCCCCAACTGCTCTCCAATAGCCACAAACTCTTCCTGATCTGACATTTTTTCAACGTGTCCCAAAAATCTTCTGAATCCTGCTTGGGCAAATGGTTTTAGATATTGGATCGGATCTTCCACCATCATATGAAGCTCAAAAAACAAATCTTTTGCGTATTTGGCAAACGGTTTGGGGTCTAAGAAAGAAGTGTTATTCGTAAATTCTCCGTCAAGAATATCAATATGAAAAGCATCAGCAAACCCACGTCCGATTTCAATCTTTTTTTCTATACTTTCCCAATCTTTTTCTAAAATGCCAGGGATAACTTTAAACATAAAATAAATCGCAAAACTAACAACTCAAATCGTAAATGTTTGGAGCCTAAGATTTTAGATTTACTATATAGATTTGCCATTTGAGATCTAAGATTTAAGCTGTTCACTTTTTATCTTCGATATCTTCTATCTTACCTATTCTCCTTATGTGTCTTTCTTCACCGGAAAATTGAGTTTTAAGAAAAACATCTACTGCCTGCAAAGTAATTTCTTCTTTCGTAAATCGAACCCCAATTGAAAGAATATTTGCATTGTTATGCTCCCTAAATACCTTGATTATGTCAATATTGTCTCCATAAAATACAACCGAACGGATGTTTTTAAATTTATTGGCAACAATATTTTCTCCTTGCCCAGACCCGCCAAAAATAATTGCTTTTGAACTATCAGGATCTTTTGAAACTTCCTCTGCTGCTTTTGCAATAAAATCCGGATAATCATCTTCTGGATCAAACGTGTATGCTCCACAATCCTCTGCATCATAGCCTTTTTGAACAAGAAATTCTTTGACTTTTTCTTTTGCTTCAAATCCTGCATGGTCGGTTGCTAAAAATATTTTCATATCTTTTATTTTATTATTGTAGCAAATTTATCAGAAAAAATGTAAGCATTTGCAGAAAAGTAACAGGTCACAGTTCTAACATAAAACTGTCATTCTGAGACTGAAAGCAGAAGAATCTTTTACCGAATAGATCCTTTACTACGCTCAGGATGACGAGATCGTGTCGGAAGCGTGAACAGTTACCTACAAAAGCTTAATTTGACACAGAACCTTTTTTATATGCAAAAAGATAACATCTTATTCGCTTGGAGACTATAGATGGAGAGTAGGAAATTACCGCATAATTTTTGAGATACATAAAGAAGAAGTCACTATCCTTCGTATTGAACATAGAAAAGAAATCTATGAGAAGTGAATTAGCAAGTTTGATCAAAGATAATTTCTTTCAACTTCCTTGTCACTTCCAATGGTTCTTTGCTTTGCCAAATATTTCTTCCCACAGCCATACCAAGTGCGCCACTTTTTACAACTATTCGCGCCGTTTCCAAAAACTCCTCCTCGCTTTCTTTTTTTCCTCCGGAGACAACTACTTTTGTTTTCCCTGCTGACTGTATCACGTGTTTTAAAGATTCGAGTGAACCCGGGTACTGCACCTTCACAATATCCGCTCCTAATTCTAAACCAAGTCTGGCAGCATATGCAATAATTTCTGGATCAGTTGGATTTGGAACATTTTTTCCCCTGGGATACATCCACCCAACTACAGGAATTCCTTGTGCGTGTGCTTCTCGAACAACTGTTGCCAACTCCTCTGTCATTTTTGCTTCAAACTCACTCCCCGGATATACAGTGTATCCTACTCCCACTGCACCAAGTTTAATTGCTTCATCTACCGAACAAAGAAGTGGGGAGTATGGATCTTGATCTTTTACTAAATTTGTTTTTCCATTCAATTTGACTATAAGCGAAAGTTCATTCTTTAACTCAGAACTATAGTATTTCTCAGCGATCCCTTTCTGAAATATGATTGCGTTGAACTTACCATCAAGTCCTATTTTGAGAATGAACTCAGGATCAATAGTTTCATCATTAAAATCAGTCGGCCCATGCTCTAACCCTTGGTCATATGCCAAAAACAACGCACGACCGTTGGATGTAATATGAGAAAGATCTATCATAAAATGAATGATATCGCTAATGGTAAAAATCTAGAATTCTGAATTAGTCTAATATTACTGTCTCCATCTCCGGATGCTCTATCACTTTTTCTTCTATTTCTTCTCTTTTTAATAGTCCCCCTTGGGCTCCTGTTTTTTGGACAACACTCCAGGCATTTATTGTCCCCCACTTCATTGCTTCTTCAAGTGGTTTTCCCAATATTACTGCTGACAAAAACCCTGACGCATACCCATCTCCTGCTCCGGTTCTTTCAATAATAGGGCCATTGGCAATGGAACAATAATACGCTTTTCCCAGCTCATCATAAACAAACGAACCCTTCAACCCGTCTGTTATTACTACAATCTTAGGCCCCAAAGTTTGAACTTCAACCAAAAGCTCTCTCATACTTTTTTTATTATCTTCCCAATCATTAGAAATTAGAAATTTGAAATTGGAAATTCTTACTCCTTCTTCTTTATTTACAAACAAAATATCTGTATGTTTAAGAATTGGTTGTAAGCTACGTACGTCTCCTTCTAACTGATGCGAACCAGGGCTAAAGGCAAGTTTTATATTGCTGTTTTGAACAAACTCTACGGCTTTATCGTACGCTTTTTTCCACTCTTCTCCCAAAGATGTGAGATACAACCATTGAGTTTGTAGTAAATCGAAATCAAACTCATGGTTTCTATTGATATGTCTGGAAAAAATTGTCCGTTCTTTTTGGAAATTAATAATTACACTAAATGTTGAAGGAGACTGAGAATGAACTAAAAATGATGTATCTACTTGTTCATTCTTAAGCGTATGAATAATTTTACTTGAGAACTCATCATTGCCAATTTCTGCGATAATGCTGCTTGTAAAACCGAGTCTTGAAAATCCGACTGCTGTACTTGCTCCATTTCCGCCTAAAAGAAACTGGCAATCCTCAACCGGAATTTTGTCGCCGAAGCGAAAACAAAGCTCCCGATTTTTTTCTTCCACATGACAATGAATACTAGCCTCATGGATTTGCAAAAACGCATCTATAACACAATCACCAATGGAGACAATATCAAAAGAAGAACTATTCACAATCTTATAATATACAATCGAGGAACTGTAATCAACTTTTAACTTTTAATTTTGAACTTTAAACTATTTCCCCACCGTCACCACTGCATCTGCAGATGCACTTGCCGATAGCGTTGCTGATGTTGAACCAATGGTATAGGATAATCCTAAATCTTTTTTAAGAAGAGATAAAAACTGATTTTTTGTACTGTTTATTTCAATCTGTATGTCTTGATAATCAAAATTATCCGCGTTTCCAACAGAAACAACGTGATATCCTAATTCTTTTAAAATATCCGATGCCTTAGAAGCTGCTCCGACTTCTCCGCTTCCATTCCTGACAACAATCGACAATTCACTCCTGTCAAGACCAGTTACCTTATCAACCGGGTTTATAGTTGGACGTGGAGTAGTTACCGAGGGAGTTGCCAACGCAATTGCCGCAGGCGCTTCTGTAGGTTGAACCTCTTGAGCTTGTTCTATTGTTGGAACAGGAGTAACTTCTGTCTCTTTTTTAACCGAAGCATTTTTATAAAAAAACGTCTTACCTAAAAATAAAAGTAACCCAACACTGCCGATAAAAAGAAGCAAAAACAGAAATCTATTGGGTTTTTTGCTGTTTGGGGATGGGGAGTATTCTCTTTGAGCAACAGAGGTATGTGTTAAATTTTGAAAACTTTCTTCCATTGGCTTTGAGTATAACACAAACCAAATTCAAAATTCAAAATTCAAAATTTGCTATAATACTTCTGCCGATGAAACAGCATATCCTACGCTTGTTTTTCCTCATTTCTTTGTGTCTCTTTTTTTTCTTTGCACAAACTTCTTTTTCCGAAGATCAAATTGACACGCTTGGCAAGCAGATTGACGAACTGACGAGGGCTTTAAATATGTCCATCAACGCCACAAGACCATTAGAATCAGAACTAAGCAGGCTCCAAAACCAAATCACGGGTATAAAAGGACGGGTTTCTGCTATCGAACAAGACATCTTTGTAAAAAGAAGAAACATTGAGGAAGGGTATACATCGCTTGACAAACAAACAGCGATTTTAGAAAGAGCAATTCGAGACTTTTACATTAAAAGCTACTACTCTTCTCCCTTTTTGATATTTATTTCTGCTTCCTCTGCATCCGAAATCACCCGTCTTTTGACGTACCAAAAAAAAGCCACAGAGCAAGACAAGGCAATTATTACCAATATTGCCCTGACCATTGCCGACTTAGAAACAAAGAAAAAAAATTTAGAACTGGAACAAACTCGTTTAACAGCATTTAAAAAAAACTTGGACGAGCAGTCTGACAAACTTGACAAAGTAGTAACTGGTGCAAAAGCATACCAGGCAAACCTTTCTTCCCAAATCGCCCAGCTTTCGGCCCAACAACAACAATTAATTTCTCAAAGACAGTCTGGTTTAAACATTCCAAGGTCTGCCGGAACAGGCGCTCCCGCCTGCATTGATGACAGAACCATTGATCCTGGTTTTTCTCCGAGAATTGCTTTTTTTACGTACGGTGTGCCCAATCGAGTCGGCATGAACCAGTACGGCGCTTTTGGGAGAGCCAGGACAGGCCAAGATTACTCAACAATTTTACATGCATATTATAATTTTGACGAAGTCAAAGACGTTGATGCCAACATTCAAATTAGAGTTGACGGCCATGGCACCTATAGCCTTGAAGACTATGTAAAAAGAATCTATGAAGTGCCAAATTCCTGGGGCGATAATGGCGGCATGGAAGCGCTCAAAGCCCAAGCCATTGCTGCCAGATCATACGCGCTTGCGTATACTAATAATGGATCTGGGTCAATTTGTGACTCGCAAAATTGCCAGGTATTTCAAGACGGAGAAAAAGGAGGTAATTGGAATAGTGCTGTGGAGGCAACCCGTGGCAAAGCAATGACGCAAGGAGACCAAGTTATAAAAGCCTGGTTTTCTTCAACCCATGGAGGATATATTTTTAGCTCCAGTGAAATTGGCTGGAACTCAACATCCTGGACAAAACACGCTATTGATACGCCTTCCGGAGGCGCGGGAGGATTTGGAGAGCTGCAAAACAACGCCTATGACAAAGACTCGCCATGGTTTTACTGCGACTGGGGAGCACGAGGCCAGTATAATAAAACCGCCTGGCTAAAATCAGAAGAAATTGCAGATATAGCCAATGTGATTCTCTTTGCCAGAGCCGACTCTTCTACCAAGGACCATTTTTATCAAACCGACAGACCTCATCCGTATGGAGGAGAAGTTTGGAATGCTGATCGGGTCCAATCGGAACTAAAAAATAGAGGCATTACTCCGTTTACGTCTGCTTCTGATGTGTCTATTTCCGATGTTGATTTTTCCGGCGGCAGAACAAATAGAGTAACTATTTCTGGAAATGGCAAAACAGAATCGTTTTCAGGTTCTGAGTTTAAGGACTGGTTTAATCTTCGAGCTCCTGCTAATATTCAAATTGTAGGTCCGTTGTATAACGTAGAAAAGAGGTAAATAATTAAAAATTGTAAATTGAAAATTTTTTAATATGCCAGATATATTCGTTAAAGACGATACAATACATGCGACAAACAATCAACCCCTTACTTTTTTTTCTGCTTTTTGTAAAGACCCTCTTGGTGTTAGGTTTCAGTCGCAGGAAGATAACGAAAAGGTAATTTTGTTTGTCAGGAAGCACTTTATTACCAATATCTCCTGGATATTAACAGGTGCAATATTTTTCTTCCTTCCTCCTGTTATACAAATATTTAAAGCATATATCCTTTTACCGTTTTACCTCCCAAACCAATACGTATTCCTGCTTATATTGTTTTACTATGGTCTGGTATTTTCATATCTTTTTAGTCAATTCATCACTTGGTATTACACAGTGTCCTTAGTTACCAATAAACGCATTGTTGACGTTGACTTCTTCTACCTGCTGTATCATGATGTTGCTATTACCAAATTAGATCTGGTTGAGGATGTGCATTACAAAAAAACTGGGTTTTTTAGTTCGTTTTATAACTACGGCGACGTATATGTCCAAACAGCTGCCGAACGCGGACTTTTTGATTTTCTTCAAATTCCAAAACCGGAAATTGCTGTCGAGATTATTGGTGATTTAATAGGTAAACAAAACCATGCTTGAATCAACGCTGTCTATGGCACTCGAACCGCTTTTTATCACAAAACTTATATTTTTAATAGTATTAGGCATGTACTCCGCTTTTGCCTTTGTGCTCTCAAGTCAAATTAAGACCATGAACGCGATTGTAGAAATTAAAAATTCTTCAGCTTTATTATATGCCGTCTCCCTAATTCACCTTGTTTTAGTACTTTCGCTTTTTATCGCAGGACTTGTTATACTGTAAGTGAACTTTTGAATTTTGACTTTTACCTTTTAACTTTTCATTATGGACTCGCATATTTCTTTTGGTAAAATTGTCGCAAGTCCTACGTTTTCTTCCTGGTCTCAGGTTTATAGCACAGGCTCTCTTTTTGCCGTTATCTCCCTTTCCAAAACTCAAGCAGACCAAGACGAACATACCTCCCTTTCTTTAGCGGGAAAAGAGATGTTAGACACTCTCGAACAAGAGTATTTTTCTCTTGAAGAAAAGAATCTGGACACGATAAGGCAAACAATTTTGCAAACGAAAGAAAAGCTACCAGATGGTATTTTACTTTGTTTTGTCGTAACTGCAATTGTTAAAAATATTGCTTATTTGATAATCATTGGAAACGGAAAAATAATACTCAAAAGGCAGGAAAAAATCGGTGTGTTGCTTTCAAATTCCCATGATCAAGATGTACTTTCCGCCTCAGGCGTGCTTAAACCCGATGACTTGCTTATACTCCAAACCCAAAGCTTTGCCAAACTGGTATCCTTTGCGACCTTAAAAGAAGCAATTGATCACAACTCCCCTTCTGAAATCGCAGAAACACTTTCTCCGACAATACATGAAAAAGAAGAAGGAGCAGCAGCATGCATAATTATCCGCTACACTCCTCCGCTGGTTTCCCACGAACATGAAGATGCAGAACAAGAAGTTGAGGATGGAGAACCTTCCTCATTTTCCACATTTTCCTCCATTATAATACTTATAAAACGTATCGTACGCCTAAAACAAGAAATTCAGTCTTCAAAAAAACTCTTTTTAGGCCTTGCCGGAATTATTATTGTCATTCTTGTCATAAGCGTTTTACTGTCTGTAAAAGGAAGGGAAAATACGAAACGAAATCAATTATTTAAGGAAGTGCTTACGTCTGCTCAAAGAAAATACGATGAAGGACAAAATCTTATGTCTTTAAATAAAAACATAGCCCGAGACGATTTTTTGCAGGCTTATAAGCTTATCAAAGACAACCTGTCTAAATTTCCCAAAGGCACATCTGAGGAAAAACAATTATCAGAGTTTCTAAAAAAATCTCAAGACGCGGTACGTTCTTCGCTGGAAACCTCATATATAAATCCAAAAGAAGTAAGCAATAACATGTCCCCACTATTATCTGCAATAATCGAACATCATGCGCTATTTGGAACGCAAGATGAAGAAAGAATATATTTTCTTGATCAAATAGGCATATCTTTTATAGATAAAAAAACCAAGGCAACAAAACAAATTATAAAAAAAGACGAGTACAAAAACCCGGTTGGCCTTGGCACGTTTTTTTCCAATATCTATCTCATTGACGATAGTAAGCTTAGTAAATTTGTTTCTTTAGGTTCGGGTTATGCCAAAACAAATTATTTTCCAAAAGACACAAATCCGGATCTGTCTAAAGCAGTATCCCTGACAATTGACGGAGCGGTATGGGTTTTAAGAAACGATGGCACAATTCAAAAATTTTTAAAAGGCAATGTCGAGAATTTCTCCGTGAATGGCTTGGATAAACAACTCAACGGCGCAGTCCGTATATTTACCATGATTGATTCAAGCAAGCTATATGTTTTAGATAATGGCAACAGCCGAATTGTGGTTATTGACAAAGACGGAACGTACAAACAGCAATACCAATCAGACCTGATTAAAAAAGCTAAAGATTTTGAAATTGTAGAAAAAGACCTGCCTGCCGGCAGGCAAGGCAAAAAAGGCTATCTCCTTGTGGATAATAAAGTATTTGAGTTTGAATTGAAATAAACCGGTAAATTTGAATGTCAACTTCCTTCGCCTATACTTCGTCCCACATTGATTGCTATTTTTTCAATTTTTCTGTATACTTAAAAAGTATGGGAATTGGAGATAACGAGAAAAAAATCTTCATCAAACCGACGATTACAACTAAGAAAATACTTGTAGGAGATATTGCACCTCAAAAGACGACTACTGATCCATATGAATTGAACAGAAGATCTGCTGTAGAAAGATTATTAAGGCAAGGTACTCCTGCTCCTTTAGTCCGTGTAACTAACGCAGAAACAGTTCATCCAAAACCAGAACCACAAAGAGACCCTGATGCAGTAACGCTCGAACAGCTTGCAGACAGGTTAAATCCAGATAGTAAAACCGCTCCAGATTTTCATTCCAGTGCCAAAATATTAGATACTAAAACAGACTGGAGAATGGTCGAAGGAGAAAGACGTTCTACCCTGCCTCCAATTGACAGGTTAAAAAAACTAAGAGATCGTTTAACCCAAGAGATTGACGAAATTAAAGACAAAGAAAGAGATCCAAGTTATGGCAGCTTACTCGGTGCGCTTCACGGAGTTGAAGATGCTATTGCTGAGGCACGGGGTGGAAACGGAGGGCCAGAGCTGCCTGATCCTAACGAATTTGTCAGAAGGGCGAGAGCAGAATATCCCCAAGAACTGCCTCCTGATACTTCAACAATCAGCATGAGGAAGGGACGGTTGGGCGCAATCGCAACTGCGGCCTTAAGCGCTGTAGGTCTGGGTGGTTTGTTTGGAGGATGGAAAGCTAGAAAAACATGGGAAGATATTGAATCGGACGCACAGGGAAGAGACCAAGAAAAGCAGACCCGAAGTAAGGATGAAACCATGAGAAAAAAATGGGAGAAAGAAACGGAATATCAGGCGACTCATACTTTAGGGATAGATAAAGAACCAATAGTCAGCAATGACGGTGTATCTGTTTTACCTGTCAAACATGACCCTGATATTACATTTGAAAAAATTGCTATAGATGGTTATACCTATCCCTTAGAGTCTGGAAGAACAATCAGGTTGCCAAAGCCTGGATCAAGCGCAAAGTTTAATCCTTCCGTCCTTGGAGCAGACAACAGAACTGCGATCGAACTAGATGATAGAGAATTACCCGATAGGACTATTGAACCTGTGTTTCATATTATTGCGGGAAGAAAAGACATTGAACGTACTTTTCCTAAAGATCCAAAGCTTGGATTTGAACCTGATGTTTTCCTTTTTGAATGGAATGACAAGAAAGGTTATCTAGTTAAAATTACTCCGCTACCTCCAGATAGAAACAACCGAACAGCTTATACAATTTCTATCGTTGAGGCAAAAAGGGACGAATAACTCTTCTTTTTTTATCTCCCCAACTTGCCGAAGCATTGATGCCCTGGCGGAGGGTATGGGAGTCGAACCCATTAGACCCTTTCGGGTCACGGTTTAGCAAACCGTCCTCGTAACCGTCTGAGTCACCCTCCGTATCTTGATTATACCACGAACCGCTATTTGATACACTGTACGTGTGAGCCTCTCAGACATTCTCTTTCCCAAATATTGTATCAATTGTAAAAAACTGGGACATTACCTCTGCAGCAATTGCTTTTCGTATATTTCTTTTGACGAAAACTCAATTTGTCTTATGTGTGGCAGACCGAGTTTTGACGGAAAAACTCATCCTGGTTGTAAAACTCGATACGCAATCGATGGGGTATTTTCTGCTTTAAAATATAAAGGAATTGTAAAAAAATTAGTCTATCAATTTAAATACAAACCATTTCTTTCGGACTTAAAAAGTGTCCTATCGGATTTCTTGTATGAAAGCCTTATCCAGAACGAAAATTTTATGACAACAATGCAACAATTTAACAATGTAACAATTTTTTTTGTCCCCATTCCTCTCCACTCTTCCAGATTTAAACAGCGGGGATATAACCACGCGGAAATCCTGGCAGAAGAACTAGGTAAAAAGTTTGATATTCCCGTTGCAAATCTTTTGGAAAGAACCAAGCAGACACGTTCACAATTCGGTCTCAAGCGAGATGAGCGCAAAGAAAACCTCAAAAACGCCTTTTCTTACTCTTCCTTACATACATTGTCATCGCGAGCGAAGCGTGGCAATCTCTTACCGCAAGAGATTACTTCGTCTGGTTCGACTTCGCTCACCATTCCTCGCAATGACAGTACCACTGTCTTTCTCATCGACGACATCCTTACCACCGGCTCAACTCTCCTAGAAGCTGCAAACATACTCAAAAGACACGGTACCAAACACGTCTGGGGAATAACCTTAGCAAGGGATTGATTACTTGGTGGAACGAGAATATTCGCTTACGTGTTTTACGAAAGGCAAACGTACTTGTTTTATAAATTGTAAATCTGCGGTAATGAGGTAACATTTCTTTTCTTCTGCCAATACTGCATAGAAAGCATCATACACCGTGGTTTTATATTTTTTGGCAAACTCAGAAGCTTTTGTAACAAGTGGAATGGTTATCGGCTTAATGGTAAGGCGAATTGTTTCAAGATCTGCTAGAAATATCCGAATTTCCCCTGCTGTAAGTTTGGTTTTTGTTGTAAAAGCATTAGCAAGTTCGTAAACAATCATATCAGGAACAAGAATAGGCTCTTTTTTGTCTAAATGGTTTTTCAAGAGCAACAAAGCTTTGGGAAGATGATCTTCTTTATCCGAAGCAAACCATTTGAATGCAACAGAGGTATCAACAACTACCATTTCGCCCCATCTCTCATCTCTCTTACCGTTTTAACGGTATCAATATCCTGTAAGGAACTTCTATTTCCCAAAGCATGCTTTCTGATAGTTTTAAAAATATCCTCAGGAGATTTTTCTGTATGTGCTTTTGTAATTTTAGCTCGAATTATAGAAGCCAGGCTTTTTCTGGTTTTGAGTGCTTCTTCCTTAAGCCGTATATAATCCTCTTCGGGAATTCTGATATTTGTAGTTATAAAACTTCCCATACAAATATATTATGACTGGGACATAAATGTCATTCTGAACTATCTGAAAGCAGCGAATCAGAATCTATAAAATGGAGATGCTGAAACCGAGTCTGACTCGGTGAAATAAATCCAGCATGACAATGTGAATCATGTCTCACTCACAGATATATTGTATCTAATTCTTTGAATTTATAAAAGTTTACAAAAGGTGGTAACTGTTCACGCTTCTGACACGATCTCGTCATCCTAAACGTAGTAAAGGATCTATTCGGTAAAAGACTCTTCTGCTTTCAGTCTCAGAATGACAGTTTTATGTTAGAACTGTGACCTGTTACTTTAAATGCTTGTTCTAGTTCTTCTTTAGAGGATTCTGTTTGGGCAGGTTGCAGTCGTTGCCTAACTTGAGCAATAGTTTCGGGGGTTGCGCCTCTTAGTTGTTGCTGTAATGCAGCAAGTTTTTCTGCTTGTATCAATTTTTAAAAATCACCTCGTTCCATTTCGGCGGCAACAATGGTTTTGGCATCCTCAAGATTTGTTATAGGATTTTCTGGTTTACTCATAAGTTCGGAAATACGTTCGGCAGCTACTTTTGTTCGCGCTGTTGCCTCGCCATCTCCTAACATGCGAAGATCGTTTACTCTCTGCCGAAGATCATTTCTTCCTTCTTGTTCTCTTGCCGCGTCTTGAGGTATGTTTTGTCGTCTTCCAAGCGTCCACCAGCTTCTTCCTTGAGAAGGAGTTGGATGTGGTGGAGAAGTTGGTTGTGGACGTGCTTCTGGCCGAGTCGCTGCCCGCAAACGCTCGATGTCTTCGGCAGTTACCTCAGGCTGCTCTTCTTCTGTCGCTTGTCTTAGATAAATTTCTCCAGCCTGGTTAAGTCTTCTGGCTCTTGCAACCATTTCCTGCTGAGCGTCTTCAATTCTGGATAGTCTTTGCGGACCCATTTTGGCAAATGCGTCAATTACCGCTCCGCTCCGGTTGCCTAGTGTTTTAATAATCTTTTCTCGAGTTTTTTGAGAGGCGCCGCGCAAGGCAAGAGCAATAGTTTCCACATCGTTTACACCTTGAAAAACCCGGGCAACAGTTGTGGGATCTAAATTTGCCAAGTCATCAAACGTAAACATATTCTTTCTAATTTCATCGGCAAGTTCTGGTGAGGATTCATCAAGGAACTCCAAAGCATCTTCTCGACTAACAGGATCTTCGGCTTTAAGTATCTCAACAAGTTGTTTTACTCCGCCAACACTTGTATACTTACCTTGCGTTGATTCTACTTTTTTTCTGAGTAAATCAGATGCTTGCCGTATGACCTGGGAATTTGTTCCGGTTGCCTCCAACTGCGCAATCCGCATGGCAACATCTGCTTGGGCTTCTGAAGATAGTGAAGTTAAAACTTGCGCTGCTTGTTCTGGGGGCATATGAGACAACGTAAGGGCAATGGCCTGCGGATGTTCACCTTGAATAAGGGGAACTAACTGAACTGGAGCTACATCAGCAAGAAAATCAAATGGACGATTTTCTGTCTGAGTTCCTGGCTCGGTAATCTGTGGATTGGTAGAGAACGCAGTGGTTAACTCAGCAGACGATAAAGCAGAAACAGGCAGAATTGCCAGGGGATTAACCGGTTCGCGAGGCGGAATTTGTACAGCTTCACTAATCATATAGGTTTAGTATAGGCATATTTTTACGAGAATGCAAGCGTTTTCTCTAAAGCGTTTTAACGGCGTACGGGAGTAGCGGGAGGGGTCTCTTTAAGGAGCGATTCTAAATCTAAAAATTCGGATTCAGGCTGAGCCAGCGCTTTGGCAACAGGTGGTTTGGAGGCTTGTAGAGCCGAAGCTGCTTTTCTTGCTTTTCCTCTACGGCTGAGCTGGGCTGTTTGAATAGTTGGACTGGCAGCAGGTTCGGCACGTTCGAGTATAGTTTCTTCAAGTATCGTAAAATCAACCCTTCTTCCTTTTGTATGGGCTGCTTCATAAGCTTGAGCTATAACTTGTTGGTATTTCTCTGGTTCCTCCTCTTTAAAAAGTTCTTCAGGATCTTGATCTAATTGGTCAGTTATGTATTTTTTATATTCTTCAGAAGAAGTAGTCATGCCTTTTCTTTGCAGGATTTCTGCAATAAGCTCTCTACGATACTTCTGATACAAGGGGTTCTCATGGAGAAATGCTTGGATGGTATTTTGTTCTCGAATTTTAGTAGCTTCTTTTTCTGGATTAACAAATGTGCCTTCTAGGATATTTTCTCCAATTTTATAATCTACATATGATCCGGGTTTATAGTCTGGAGGAAGGGTATATTGCAATCGGTGTCTTAGCCTGGCATTTTCTTTTTGACTTTCATCAAGCAATCTTCTCGTGTTTACCAGTTCTTCTGCTTGTTGCCGATTTTGTTGTGAGGACGATTCTTGGATTCCTACAGCTTCTTTTTTTGCCCGTGCAGTTCTTATATGAAGCCTTTCAAGCTCTGCTTTTGCAGCTTCGATTTGAGGAGTGAGCTCGTCTAATACAGCTTGTGCTGCTGTTTTTATTTTCTTAAGAGGTAGTTCTTTTATTTCTCTCGCTCTAGCGGCTTGACTTACGCTTTTACGGACGCGTTGTCTGTTTTGTAAATCTTCCACTTTTAAAGGAAGCGATGTTGCCGCGATTTGTTCTTGGGGGGCTGACGGCGGTGGTTGGTATTCCTCAAGTCGCTTCCGAATAGTATCTAAAGATTGAGGATTTTCTTTTTGGGCGGTATTCCCGGATACAACAGAGGAGAATGCGGATGCTAAGTCTGCTGATGACAATTGAGTAGCCGATCGGAAGGCATGTCCTGTTTGAGGCTCACTTTTCGGTTGTATTTGATGTGGAAAAGGCAGTTCGGATGGCATGCTTGCATTATACAAATACAGAGGAGTTGTTTGCAAGCTTGTTACTTGACCGCACACATTTTACCGTTCGCCTTTTCAGTACTATTCGTACACGGTTCACGGAGCAATGTTGAAGGGTCTTCGCTTAGGTTTTGACGACTTGACTTTTTATTTGTTAAATATAACAATGGATATATATGGAGCTTTCAAAAGAGCGGTTGTATCGTGTAGAGCAGTTGCTTGTCGAGACAGTTATTAAAGCATTGGAGCAGGGTGGAATAAAAGAAATAGATCTTCCTCCTGTTTCTTCTTATATCTTAGACCATGTGCAAATCATAAAAACAGAAGAAGAGTTAATGAAATTCCTGCGGGAACTTTCTAGCAAATGGTCAATTTTTACACCGGTATTAGTACTGGAAAGCGGGGAGGTGCAAAAAAAAATGGAATCTGAAGTTATTTCAGGAATTTTAGAACTTGCAAAAGATAATAAAATTGACGAAGCGGTAAGCCTAGCAAAGTCAGCAACTTAAATTTATGCCACCAAGTACAGTGCCTGGTAGTCAAGTAGAATTAGCCAGATCAATGGCGCAAGCTCCGGCAGTGCGAACATTGGGGTGGGAACGCGCGGAAAAACTAAACCAAAGATATCAGGAAATAAAAAACACAGAGCACCCAACAGACGCGCTTCGTCCGGAAACTCGAGGAGCATTTACCATAGATACGGCAGCAGAAATTAGTAGGCGCATCAAAGACCCAACGCGTCTTGGGCAAGCAGATGCCGCAGTCAGAAGATCAGAGGCAGCAAGACGAGGACAATTAACTGTTCCTCCTCTTGCTCCGGCCCAACGAGCTGCCCTTGTTGAAAACCTTACCAGGGAGGCAGTTATGTCCCGTCCTGCGTTTCGGGCGCTTCTAGATCCTACAACAGGCGCAATGACGTCGGAGGCGTTGTCTGTTATTGATCAAGTAATAGACAGTACGCGGTATCAGGAAAAGGTTCAAAAACTCATGGAGGCAAGTCTTAATCCCGATGAGGATATTGTCACCGCTTTGGCAGCGGTTGTAAAAGAAGAATTAGACGCAAAAACAGCCCTCGATACAAAAGTTGCCACATTTCCTTCGGCCCGAGGTATAACAGAAGCCCAGCTTCAAGCAGAAATTGATGAATTCGCGGAAAGTCCTTGGAATACAGCAGGTACAAAAGGAGATTGGATAAAAGCATTAGCAACAAATGAAGCAACAGATAGACAGCTTATAAAAGATATTACAGATGAAGCAAATGATCTTGTAACAGCTGGCAGGCTTACAAGAGCGCAGTGGGATGCGCAGTTAGCAGATGTAAGACACAAAGTTCGTACAGGAGTCGCGTTAAGCGCAAGTGAACAAAATCTTAAAGATTTTATGGATGCTCAAAATCGTATGCGAGAGCTTGATGGATTAAAAGTAGAAAAGGCGAATTGTGAAGAAGTTCTTAAGCTTACCAAAGATCACGCTGCCGCAAAGGAAAAATTAGATACCGCGAAAGCACGTCAAGAAGACGCAGTGGTAAAGAAATTAGACAGTATTATTAAAGACGCTGCGGATATAATATTAGACGAAGAAATCAATGCTCGACTAGAAGTCTTAAATACGCAACTAGCTGAGGACACTACTAACGCCAAATCAGAAGATGAAAAACATCTGTTTGAAAGTCTTAAGCTACAACTAGAAAAACCGGTATATAAAAATGGCGTTGAGGTAGATTCTAAGATAGACAAAGATATGACCCGAATGTATTTTGGCGAAATGATGGCAAAAGGACCTGAGCATGCAATAAGAGAATTACTCATGGGAGATATTACAAGGAGAATAGATCCAACAGCAGTACCACCTGCTCGGTATAGACCAGGAACTCCTGGATATATTGCAGAAGTTGTCCGCATCAACAAACAATTAAGCAATAGAGAGTTTATGGATGCAGTAAGAGGAAAGGTTGTCAAACACGTAGCTTCTAGACACTTCTTAACCGGCGGTAAGATTACAAAAAATCAAATCAGGTTGCTTAGAGAGACAGACTGGGGTCAGGCATTAGTAAGCGACGCGATGGAAGAAAATAGAGAGCTTATGAGGCAGATATCAGCAGCAGGAGATAATCTTGCCGGATTCTGGAATAAGGTTAAGCGTGCAAGTAGTGGAAACTTCCTTTTGTTTCTCGTCATGCTTCTTGCGATCCCAACAGTTATGAAGCTTGGCGGAGTAGTGAATCCTAACAAATTTTAACTCCTCTTGCCGTGATTTTTTCTTCTCCCCTCCCAAGCTTTGTGGAGTTTGCTACAATTTCTCCATGGCGTATTTTTTCCTGTTTTTATTTGAGCTTTTGGTTTTGTTTTTTGTTTCCCAAAAACTCACAAAATCACTCTCACAGTTTTTGTTCTCACTCACTAAAAATCAACGATTAACTATTAATCTTTTGTCTATTTTGTTTTTACCGGGAGTGATTGTGCATGAGCTGTCTCATTTTATCATGGCCAGAATTTTATTTGTGTATACGGGAGAAATAGAATTTTTTCCCTCCATCCGTCATCAATCACGTCATTCCGAACTTGCTTCGGAATCCCATGGGATACTGAATCAAGTTAAGGATGACAGAAAGTCGGTTCGCAGTGACACCGTTGAAATCAAATTAGGTTCTGTGACGATTGCCAAAACAGATCCTGTGAGAAGACTTTTGATTGGAATTGCGCCGCTACTTGTGGGTATAGCAATTCTTTTATATATCCTTTCTTTAATCATAAATAACACTTTAATGATATATATCATTAAAGTGTCGTGGTTTATGCAAATTGGTGAGTGGGTTTTGGTTTTTTATGTTATTTCTAATATTAGTTGTACTATGTTTTCGAGTAAAAAAGATATGGAGGGGAGTGCGATTATTGTTGTTATTGTTATATTGCTGCTATTGTTTTTGTATGTAGCTGGGGTTCGGGTTCAATATTCCTTTATAGAACAGTTATTTACACCAAGAGTGAGTGAGTTTTTTTGGAAAAGTGATTTGTTTCTGTTAGTTCCGCTAGTAATAAATTCAATTATCAGTTTTCTCTTGTCATCGCGAGCGAAGCGAAGCAATCTAAATAGATTCTGAATCAAGTTCAGAATGACAGGAATGAGATTGCTTCGGAACTAAAGTTCCTCGCAATGACATGGGTAACGTTGAGATTCATTTGCACGTATCAAATCCTACCATTCTAATGCAGGGGATGCTAAGAACATAAGAGAGAGTGGAGAGGATAAAGCCGGATAACAATACTAAGACGAGTCCAACAATGGCATACGTTATTACGGTTCTGGCTTCTTCGACTTTTTTCGGATCACCATGGGACAACAGAAATTTTACCCCGGACCAGATAATGAGCAGTACCGCAATTGACCCGGCAAGCGTAAAAGCGGCAGTGATGAGGTTTTGAAATAAATACGGAACACAGCTTAAGGTAGCAGCGCCTTCTTTGAGACAATCTCCCCAGAAATTAGTTTGGCCGGTGGTATTTCCCGGATCAAGCTGAGGATCTTGGGCAAGAAGGTTGTCCATACCTTGTAGCATAGCAAGGAAAAAAACAGAAAACAAGACTTAGATTTGTTATAGATTTGGTAAAAGAAAGTAAGTGTCACTTGCCACACCAGGAGTTTAAGTTGGAACTGGAATAGCTGTGGGTTGATCTGTTACAGTTTTAAGAGTTGGAATTTTAAGATTGCTAAGATTTACCCCAGATCCCAGGAAAAAGTTTAATACTAAGTTGATAATAAGATAGGAAAGAGCAATGATAACAAGACCAATGATAGCTGCAATAATCTGATTTCTGGCTGTTTCTACGTGTCCTTTGTCTCCTTCGGATGTAATCCACTTAATAGCGCCATAAATAAGGTAGCCTAAAGCCAAAATTATAGCAAGAACAAAGATTAATCCAATTGCCTGACCGACAATGGGACCAAATCTGTCAACAGTAAGGCCGCAAAGTGGACTAAACGAACCATCTTTGGGACATACGTCAACTTCAGTTTCCACTGCAAATGCAGGCATCGCAAGAGTTAGATATGAAATAGCAGCAACAAGAGGAGCAAGAATTTTTCTCATTACTACAATCATAAGACTTTTTTTTCACACTTGTCAAGATGGGAAAAAGAAGATAGGATAAAAAAGATGAAGCTTCTAGCGCTTTCTATTCCCACATTTGGTGATGTAAGAGGACCATCGGGGATTCCAACCGGCGGATATGGGAGTTTGGGTACTATTATTCAATTTTTAGTGAGCTTTGCTTTTTTTGGAGCAATTATTATCTCGTTATTTTTTGTTGTTTGGGCTGGAATTAAGTTTACTATGTCCCAAGGTGACAAGCAAAAAATCGAACAATCCAAAGATATAATAAAATACGCGGTTATTGGTATTACGATTATTGCGCTTTCGTTTTTGATTGTTGGAATAATTGGTAATTTTTTTGGAGTTCCATTGGTGTAAACTGACACAATTAAATTCGATATTCGAAATTTTCTTTGGCCTATCGGCCAAGGCCCGGTAAATGCAAAATATCCACTCCTACTACCTCTAGAATAACCAGAGAAAAAACAATAAAAAGAAGGCCGACGATTGCAGAAGTGAGGGTTTCCCGCGCGCCTTGCAATTTGGCCTGGTCGCCGGCTGCCGTCATGTACCTATAACCTGAAAAAATAATAATAAGCATGGCAACACCGCCTGATAGAGACAGTAAAATCGAAAAGACTTTTTTGACAAATTCCATGGGATCTGTGCCGATAATGCCAAGCCCCGTATCAAACTCAACACATTTGTATTTAATAGCTTTATCCTTTTTTATCTGATCTACTGTAACCTCTTGTCCATCTTGTATGTTTATAAACTTTTTGCAAGGAGGAAGAGGGGGAGTGGGTGAGGAAGAAGGAAGAGGAGTTGCGGTTCTTAAATTTGTAATATTAAAATTTGCTGTACCTGATTTATATTCTGTGCTTCCTATATTAAAAACAGCATATGCACAAACCGTACCCGTTGTTGACGTGGTGGCCCTAATGGATCTAACCTCTGTTGAGATATCTTTTGAAAAAAGTCCAGCTTCATCGCTAGTGACAGTTGCAAGCGCAGAATACGTTTTACAATCATCTGCATATAAAATATTAATAGGAGTTTCAGAAGGATTTGTTATATTTAATACTTTTCCACTAAAAATAAAAGTATCTTCAAAGGCTCCGGTATTTGTACATCCTCCATTCGGGAGAAAAGGTGGAGCTGGTTCTCCTTGCTTGTATACACAAATACTAGCATCCTGAATTTTTGGTCCCGTAGTATTCTCAGTTACAATAAGAGTAATAGTTGCAGAATCATTTCCTACAGAATTATAACCACTTATTCTTAACGTATAAGTTCCGGCATTTGGAATACCTCCCATATAAAGCGATCTACTTCCCGACTTTAGTTTATACCCTGCGTAGGCACCGGTTGGTACTGTACAGGTTGATATAAGAGAAGAAGGAGAACCACTTGGGACAGAAGGAGTGTAAAAAAATCCGTAACAACCATTTCGTACAGCTCCGCTGTATTGAATAGAAAAAGACTGGCCTTTAGCAAGTGGACCTGTTGGAGGAGTGACGCGAAAACCTGCGTATGCTTTTTGCGCAGAAGAAAAACTAAGAAGTAATAAAATGAAAAAAAAGAAAAACTTTTTCACTCTTCAATCGTAGCGAATGA
>Ga0156135_129_pt1 | contig 20175 bp, 17 predicted proteins | sample RifCSPlowO2_02_FD_107788 | JGI IMG/M metagenome (GOLD analysis project Ga0156135, IMG submission 107788) | Candidatus Levybacteria bacterium RIFCSPLOWO2_02_FULL_37_18
CGATTTATTATTACAATAATGAGCGGATACACGGTAGCTTAAAAATGGCACCGGTTATGTTTAAGCAAAAGTACGAAAATCGTTTAGAGGAAGTGAGAATAACTGTCTAAAGAATTGGATACTTGACCGCTTGATAAGCTCGTAAACGCCTTTCTTGACGGCACTATTGAAAAGGAAACTTATCTTGCCAAGAAAGACGAGCTTATCAAAACAAAAACAGACCTCAACAAGAAAAAGTCTGATTTTGGGCGAAAGGGAAACAATTGGATCGAACCATTAAGAAATTGGATAAAAGACGCTTACCACGCCGAAAAACTTGCTTTGTCTAAAGATTTTTATGAAATAAAAAGCTTTGCGGAAAAAATTGGAACGAACCGCCAAATGCTGGGCAGAAAAGTCCAGTTCGGGCTTTGCCCGCCCTTTGATTTAATCCCGAAATATAAGGAAAAATGCGAGCGTAGCCCCGCCCCTGCGGGGCGGAGCGAGCACGCAATCGCTTCCAAATTTTCAGAAAGTCTTGAATGGTCGGGGTGAGAGGAATTGGACCTCCTGCTTCACGGTCCCGAACCGTGCGTTCTGCCGATGAACTACACCCCGCTTTAAAAAAGCAAAATTTAGTCTTTTTACTGTAGCACAATATTACTTTTTGCACAAGGGCTCGCAATGACAATTTTTGATAAGATTGATAAGATTAAGATAAGGATAATTTTTTGATTTTTGCCTCCTGACAAGCCTGTGAAAAATCCTCATAGTTAAATAGATAAACTTATCTAAAGCTATCCAAATAAGCTAAGTACTGACCTAAATTATTAATATTTTACTGTCACCCTGAACTTGTTTCAGGGTCTCAGAGATCCCGAAATGAATTCGGGATGACACTTAATTATATTGTCTTCTGAACTAGTTTCAGAATCTATTATAGATGCCGGATCAGGTCCGGCATGACAAAAGGAAAGTCCGGGGGTGACAAAGGAAAAATGGAAGATAAACTGCTCACAATTCAAAAGGCTGCCAAGTTACTTCGGGTATCCATTACCACGCTAAGGCGGTATGATAAAAACGGAGTATTAACACCCAGGAGATCTCTCGTCACTTCGTTCCTCGAGATGACAATGAACCGCCTCGAAATGACAATGAAGATGAGATGCCGAAACGAGTTCAGCATGACAAGGAGGAGATTGCTTCGTCGTCCTTCGACAAGCTCAGTACTTCTCGCAATGACACGGAAGAATTGAATTAACCACTGCCCAACAACGAATCGCAATCGAAAAACTTGAATCATTCCTCAATCAAAAACTCGCTACCTACTAGGTATGGCAATATATCAGAATTCATCTTGAGGGTCATGAATTGACCATTCAAGCTCGTTCGGATATTCAAAAGAATATCCTCATTCTGTAAATTTTGTAAATTTAAAGGTTTTAATAACTTCTTTGTATATTTCAGACACTCCCTCGTCTGCGTACTCTATTACTAAATATCCACCACCATTTCGTTCTACATAGATATCCGTATATTTAGCTCCTTTGGGATATGGTAGTTCTACTGGTGGTTTGGGATCCGCAGTCACTTCAATGTCGTATTGCATTGCTGAACTTCCGCCTACTTTAATCGAACTCGCTATAACTCTCTCAAAATCATTAGACTTTGGAATATATGCGGTTTCGGAATAAACAATAATACTTAAAATCGTTTTACCACCCGTGGTCAGAACCAGTGAATCATAACCTCCAGGCTCTTTACCGTAACTTCCTATTTCTTCTACCTCCCATTCTGAGGGATGCTTAAATGAAAATTTATAAAAATCGCTCTTGTAAGTGTTCCAGCTAGTAGTCACTTCTTGTTTTGTTGGGTAAGAAGAAGCTTCCATTGGAGCACTTGGCTCCTGGGATATTTCTTGATTAGGTTTGCCCGATTTTAGGAAAGCATATGTACCTATTGCAATACAGAATATATAGAGAGCAGCAATAATATATTTAATATATTTCCCATACCGTTTCATAAACCCCTGTTGGGCAAACTGAAAAATCGTCTGGTCAGTTTCAGAAGCATCCGGAGGTGACCAGTCGATAAGTTGCAGAATCGCATGAGTAAAAGAGGCAAGCGCAACAGGAGATAGCACAACCACAAGCAAGAAAAACAATGCTTCGGCTATAAAGGATTCAGGGTCAAATTGACCTATAAAGAAGATATCAAGAACTATAAAGACTATAGAGAGTAGAAAAGTTTGAAGAACACGGTTGTTCTTTAGTATGTTTATAGAAAAAAATGTTGTGCTTTTGTCAGGAGCTAGATGTTGTGTTGGAGTACTTAAATTGTTAGCAAAATCTTTATCTTCTGTGGCATATAAATGAAACAAAAATTTCCTAAACCCTTGTGAGTTGGGAGAAAGTTGGGGTTTTATATATTTATCGCGGATGAGAAAGAGACTAATCAGCGCAAATGACGCAATGGCCGCACCAGCAATCCCATAATACCACCAACCAAGTGCGACAATAACTATAAATCCCGGGAGCAGAGATAATTTGCGCAAGAATGGATTTTCAGCAAGATATAACTTATTTGCCAGTTTTGTGTAAACATAGAATATAAAAAGTAGAATACCGCTAAACAGCAAAAGTAAGACAGTAGCTACAACCTTCCTGCTTGGCTCTGCTTTAGGATCTAAGTAAAACTGTATATTTATTATTCCAAGAACAATAGCCAAACCAATAGTCATCCACTTAGAACTCCAGGGATTTATCTTTAACGATTTTTTAGAATCATTACCTGGGTTCTGTTTTAACTTATCTTGTTGGGCTGACTCTTGAGTAAACTGATTAGGATTACTTTGTGGATTATTATTGTCTATTCCCATGATTTATCATTCCATAGTTTATATCGGATTGCAAGTTGTGGTCGGTAATACAGGATGCTGCGGGAAATCCCCAAAATATGATTTTAACTTAATAGACCTACGTCAAGATATCCTTAGGCGAGCTCTGGAAAATCCCACTGACGATCTAGAAGATAATATCCAGCTTCACTCCACCGCAGAAGCCGCGTGTGATTTTTTCTTAACGCTTGACCGCAAGCTCTTAAAACTGAAGTTTTTTGGCAAAACACGCCTAGTCTCTTCTCTGAGCACAGATTGAAATCTACTACTGCATTTATTTAACACAAAAAAAGCTCCCGATTGGGGAAAGTTCGGCAAGGGAGACATCTGGAGAGTAAAATGCTGAGGCTGTTCCCCCATCAAGATTTAGCGCGTCTTTAAATTTTATTCCGGATTTTTCCTCAAACATTTTTAAAACAGATGGTAGATCAGAAAGATTAGGTCCTATAAAAAGAGAGTTCGGATCAAAAATAACAAGGAAGATAGCTCTCCCTTCTTCGCTAATTCCGACAACGATTCGTCTTTCTTGTTGATCACTTTTCAGTTTCAAGGATTGTGCGCTATTGTCTTTTACCAAAATCGGTCCTGCTTGAACTGCAAATCGAGAGTCGTTTTCTGGTACTCCTTCAGAGACGAACACAATTTCGTTGTCAGTTCCGAAAACTCCGTTAAATAAAGCGTTTTTTGCCCACTTGCTTAACCTTTCTCCTTCCATCACAAAAAGTCCTATATGTTCCCCTTCTTTACCAACTATCATCATCAGAGCCAAAATGTGAACCCTTATCATAGAATAACACTAGTATATACCCCACTGGTTAGCTAGACGTAGGTGTTACAATGTATGGTGAGCAAAACCGCCGCCCTGGTATGTTTCGTTCTTACAATTGTTATCTCTGCAAGCGTTGGTTGGTGGGTTGGTAAAAACCAGGAGCAAACAATTTCAGCTTTGCCCAAGACAATTTCTGAAAAGCTAAGACCTCTTGAAAAATACTCGATAGAAAACCTCTCCAAAAGAACAGTTACTCCACCGGAGATCAAATGGATCAAGCTGCAAGAAGCGGAATGCAAAATATCCCCGAAGGTTATAAGCAGCAAAGTCTATCCGGTTACATAAAGCTTACCGGAGCTGCAAGAGGCTCTTTAGAAGAACTACTTAACGACTACTTATCTTATGCCCGGCAAAATAATTTAGAGATTTGGGATAAAGATAGAGCTAAAAGGGAGATTGGGGAAATAAGGGAAATATGGAAGATAATAAGAAATAACACTACTCTCCCTTCTAACCCTCATTTCCCCTCTCTCCCCATAGAGCCTTCTAGGGCGGTTAATCTGCTTATAACCCTAATCCAACAAGCAAATTATTTAATAGATAAACTTATTATTTCCCTTAAAGAAAAGCATACTAAAGAAGGCGGATTTAATGAAAATCTACTTAAAAAGAGGCTTGAGTACCGTTATGGTAAGCATTAAAAAAGACCGGATACTTTGTGGTCGATATCCTACCACAATGTCATCCGCTTCTGCCCATCCACCGGCGCACCATGATAGCAACGTCATTGCGAGGAATGGAGAGCGGACGAACAAAGTGAAGGAGCTCGCCTGCTTGGAACATTACTTAGCGTGGTTTATATTTTAGGACGAGCGGTTATTACTAACCGTTTCCACGTTGTTCCCGGCGGCCAGCAGGTTTGGAGAATGAGCTGTTGATCATTACTTCGATGGCTTTTGATAAGGTCTGATACATCGGAATCATCGACAATTTTATTATCGGTTACCTTGTAATTAAACCGTTTGTCTTCAAAAAAGATCACAATATCGTCTCCAATTTTGAGATCTTTGATTAAGTAAAACGCGGCATTGTATCTGCCGACATTCCAAAAATTATCTGCCGAATGGGCAAAGAGGTAGGTATTGCCGGGAAGACCCGGAAAAACAGTGCCTTTGGCATGGGCAACTCCTTTTTGCAGAATGGGTAAAAATTCTTCTTCTTTAATAGGATCGATATTGGGAAAGACTTTTTCGCTTGCTCCTATTTTTGGTATCAAAATACTAAAATCAGTATCAGGAGGGGTGAGAATTTTTTCCGAAGAATTCTCAGGAAAAGTGGAATCCGTCATTCTGGCTTGCCCAGAATCACTAGATCCTGGAGTCGAACCGCCTTGCGGTTCTCTCCAGGATGACGAAGAAATAGAGGTTTTTTTTGGTTCTACCACAATATATCTAATTCCTCTGGCTTGGGAGATTCGGAATTTGGCTTCGTAAAACAAAGCCGGGCCAAAGGTAGCAAAAACGCCAAAAAGAGAAAACAGCACTAAAAAATTGCCAATGGTGCGAAGAACAAGAAAGCGAATAATTTCGGACTTTTGCATTGGTTAATAGATGCTGAATCAAGTTCAGCATGACAGCCTAAGGGTGGCCCCGGGCAGAATCGAACTGCCATTAGACGCTTAGGACGCATCAGTTCTATCCGTTGAACTACGGGACCAAACAAAGGTATTTTACCACAAAATGTCATTACGAGGAGTGGAGATCCCTCGCTCGTCATTGCGAAGGCTCGAAGAGCCTGAAGCAATCTCGCTCGGGACAGGCTCCGCAATCTCGGATTCTGGGCCAGCAAGAATGACGATAAATGAGATTGCTTCGCGGAGTTTACACTGAGCTTGTCGAACGTGCTTGCAATGACAAAGGGGGTCGCAATGACAGGAAATTATTTAAGGCTTATCGTGTACAAATTCGGGGCGATGGAGGGGTTGTTGAGATTGGTAAGAATGACGATCTTTGATGCATTTGGATGGGGAAATACATAGCTGTCTGCAAAGGGGCCTGCGTATACTACTGTCCGGTTTAATCCATCGTATTCCATAATTTCTATTCGTTTGTCATGAACGTAGATAAGGTGTTTTGAGTCCGGAAACCAAACCAAAAGTTGTGACTTTTGGTAATCTCCAATAATCCAATAATCCAATAATCCAATTTCCAATTTATAATTTTTGTCCTCTTTAATGTCGTAGATGTATATGGAGTCTTTGTTCAGTTTTCGATCCTCGGGAGTAGAGTTAGCGCCAATAATCGGAGGCTTAATTATTATGGGAAGTGTTGCTGATTGGGAGGCGATATATAAAATTTTTGTTTCATCGGGGGAATAGGTAATAACTTTGAAACTTTGCACTATTTGTTCCTTCAGTATTTTTTTTAAGGAGTCAAGCCTGGCTTTTTCCTTTTGCTCAATTTGTTCCTGCCACTGCATGCCTAACAGTTCTAACGAATCGGTAATATCTTCGGGGCTTGGGTTGTAGCCATTTGTTTTTAATTGATACGTAATTCGGTTGCCCAGAATTGAAGAAGAGGTAGCAATTACGTCTGATGCGTCCGGAGAAAAAGAAATTGAAGCCTTGGAAAATATATCCTGCACATCATCAACGATTTGCGTTGCTTGGTTTTGCAGCGTTAAAATCGGCCGATTGGTCATGTCAATGACGTATATTCCGTTTCGTTTGGCCGACTGGGTTGAGACTTTATACGCGATTTTGGTCAGAGACGGGTCTAAAATCGGGTCTTCAACGCCTAAAGATGTAATGCTTTCAAGCTTGGGAGCGTTGGGGAATAATAAGGCCTCGGCTTTGGAAACGACTTCGGTTTTGACAATTATTTTTTTCTCCCATGGAAAATAGCCGTCTTTTTGGATTTTTACCAAGTACTCACCGGGGGCGAGGTTAATTGTATTGTCTGTGGCTGTAGCAAGCCTGCCGTTTATGAGCACTTCGGCGCCATTGGGGATACTGGTGGCAACCAAAAGTCCTGTGCCCGCGATGTGCGGCTTGCCTCCTTGCAAAAGAAAACGGTATCCTTTGGCATAGAGCGCTACGGTTGTTGTTCCAACTATCAAAAAAAGTAGGATTAAGAGAGGAAGGAGTAATTGTTTACGCATAATTAAAAATTGACCAAAGGTCATCCCGAAACAAGTTCGGGATGACATTACTATTAACTGCAACTCTTAACTTTTAACTATTATTTTATTTTCTCACATTATTATACCTGATTTAACTATTGCAACACAACAGTAAACATGTCTATAATCAAATAACCGGAAAGAAAGCAATTTTGATAGAGAAAGTATATTGTTTGATATATTAAAGCTCGAAATAAGAAGCACGAAATACGAAACAATATCGAAATTCTAATGTTTTAATGTTAAAAACAGCTTTGAATTTTTGTATTTTGATATTGTTTCGAATTTCGAATTTCGAATTTTTATTAGTATGTTTAGTAAGAGAATCGGAATTGATTTAGGTACCGCGAATACCCTTGTATATGTTGCCGGTGAGGGTATTGTTCTCAATGAACCCACTGTGGTGACTGTGACTGCCGAGGAAAATAGAGTGGTGGCAGTTGGGAAAGAAGCCAAAGAAATGCTTGGCCGGACCCCCGGCAATATCGTTGCTCAAAGGCCTTTAAAAGACGGGGTGATTGCCGACTACACTATAACCGAGGCTATGCTTTCGTATTTTATAGACAAAGCATGCGGCCGGTCGCGATTTTTTAAGCCGGAAGTCATGGTGTGTATTCCATCCGGGGTCACTCAGGTCGAAAGGCGGGCGGTTTTGGACGCGACTATGTCAGCCGGAGCAAAAATTGCGTATTTAATAGAAGAGCCCTTAGCTGCGGCAATCGGGGCCCGGGTACCCATTGCCCAGGCTGCGGGGCATATGATTGTAGATATTGGCGGCGGATCAACCGATGCCGCGGTTATTTCACTTGGGGGAATTGTGGTTCATTCTTCCGTCAGAGTTGCCGGCAATAAAGTTGATGAGGCAATAGCAACGTACATTAAAAAGAAGTTCAATCTTATGGTAGGAGAGCGTACATCCGAAGATATAAAAATACACTTGGCTAACGCGTTGGATGGAGCGGACTCAAACCCTCCTTCGCATAAAGCTTCGGAAGGGCAAAGAAAACTCGAGATCCGGGGCAGGGACAGCATCTCGGGACTGCCCAGAACCATAGAAATTACCGAAACTCAAATAAGCGAGGCTATAAAACCGGTATTAATGGATATGATTTCGGCGGTAAAGGGAGTTTTAGAGCAAACGCCCCCTGAGCTAGCTGCTGATATTATTGACAAAGGGGTTGTAATGAGCGGAGGGACGTCGCTGCTGCATAATTTTGACCGCTTGATGACGCAGACAACCGGCGTGCCGTGCCATGTAGCCGAAGACGCGCTTTTGTGCGTGGTCAGGGGAACAGGGGTTGCGTTGGAGAATATTGAGTTATATAAAAGGAGTATTAGTAAAAAATAAATTTCAATTTACAATTTTTGATTTACAATCAAATATCAATTTTTAAATTCTCAAACATTGAATCATTGGTTATTTATTGAAAATTGGAACTTGAAAATTGGTGCTTAAGGTGACCTATATTATTTTTTTAAAAAGTTTTTGACAACATTTGAAACATAAGATGACAACATTTTTCACAATGGTAAGGTACTATAGTATTATTATTGAATAATCAGAGTTTTATCTAAAATTAGCTGTTATCCTGGCTTGTCCAGGATCATTTAAGATTCTGGATGCGCCCTTTGGGCTTACCAGAATGACGATAAGAGCCTGGGTATAAAAAGTGATCATAAGATGTGGTTTAGAACATAAATATTCATATTTGGATAGTCTTATAGCATAAAGTTATATGTTTGAGAAAAAAAATATTCTTGGGGTTGGGGTTACCAACGCAACCCAAGAAGAAATCCTAGAGTATATAGTTAATTTTGTCAAAAACTCTTCAAAAAAACTCTTTATCACGACCCCTAATCCCGAAATACTAGTGTTTGCTCATCATCATCACGGGTTCAAAACTATCCTAAACAAGGCTGATTTAGCCTTAAATGACGGAGCGGGGGTAACATGGGCAAGTACATTACTAAAAAAACCGTTAAAAGCCCGGGTAACAGGGGTTGATGTGATGGAGAAGCTCTGTGAAAAGGTATGCGATCAGCCTATAACAGTAGGCTTTTTGGGCGGAAGAATTGGCGTAGCAGAGAGAACAGCAGAGTGCTTACAAAAGAAGTATTCTCACCTTAAAGTTTCTTTTGCGGGGGAAGAGTGGTCAGAAACTTTATGCGTCATTGCGACCCCGAGCGGAGTCGAGGGGGAAGCAATCTCTCTCAATGGGATTGCTTCGTCTGGTTTGACTTCGCTCACCATTCCTCGCAATGACAATAGAAAAGAAATAGATATTCTTTTTGTTGCTTTCGGTTTTCCCAAACAAGAGCAGTGGATTTATGATAATCTGGAAAGAATACCAGTAAAAGTGGCAATGGGAGTTGGAGGAGCGTTTGATTATATAAGCGGTAGGGTACCACGCGCTCCACGGTGGGTTCGGTCCATTGGGTTTGAATGGTTATTCCGATTGTTGATAGAACCCTGGAGAATAAAAAGACAACTGGTGCTTTTAGAATTTGTGTGGCTGGTTATAAAAGAGAAATTATCCCCAAAATAAGTTATTTCCGCTTCGGAAACGAAATTTTCTTGTCGCCGGTCCATAGTTCACTTTGGTAATTGGTTGCATTGTATACGGACATCATCATACCATAGCATCCTGCCTTGAAATCTGCGACTTGCGAAAATTTGCTTTTCCTGCGCTCAGTTAATTTTTGCCCCTCGTTTATGCTTTATCTTGACAATATAACAATAAAACCATATAACAATAGTAATGGCTGATTTTAGATTTTTAAAAGCAGGGGAAAAATGGGTGATTTTGGCATCTAGGCGTGCAAAACGTCCGGATGTGGCCCGTGGTTCCGAGCCCGTGTGTCCTTTTTGCCCGGAGACGGAAGGGGAGGAGGAAGTATATAGAGTTTCTGAGATTGCTTCGTCTGGTTTGACTTCGCTCACCATTCCTAGCAATGACAATAGCGATTGGGCTGTTAGGGTTCTCAACAACAAATTTCCTTTTGCTCCTATTCATGAAGTCATTATTCATTCTCCGGATCACCATAAAAACTTTGGAGAACTGCCTGTTGGTCACGTTGAATTAATACTTCAAACGTATAGACAAAGGTATCAAACCCATCAGTTACAAGGTCAAGTGTATATTTTTCATAACCGGGGAAAAGAAGGAGGAGAAAGCTTACCGCATCCGCATTCACAGTTAGCGGTGATACCGTTTGAGGTGGAAATAGATGCGCCCAGACTCGATTCCGTCATTGCGAGCGACCAAGTCAGACTTGGGCAGCGCGGCAATCTGCTTAACCCACAAGAGATTGCTTCGTCGCAAGCTCCTCGCAATGACGTTTTTCTAACAACTCATTTCTCGATTCTGTGTCCCCAATCAAGCCAGTGGCCGGACGAAGTGTGGATTGCTCCTCAATCACGAGGAAAGGAATTCGGAGAAATAACTGACGAGGAAATCGCGGATTTAGCCTATTCTATAAATAGAATAATACAACTCTTATCCGCTCGTCATACAATCAGTCATCGCGAGGTCGCCTCAGGCGACCGTGGCGATCTTGTGAGATTGCTTCGTCTCCTTCGACTGACGCTCAGGATTCCTCGTAATGACATTGAGACAAGCGAAAGCTTCGCTTTCAACTTCTATATCTATCCGGGAAAAGATTGGTATCTGCGTCTTATTCCCAGGGCAAAAATATTAGGCGGGTTTGAATTGGGAACTGGTATTTACGTAAACACACAGGATCCAACTGAGACAATCAACTTTATCCGCGAGCATTTTGAAAATCCGGATAGAGAAAAGATTCAAGCGGAGCATACAGCGGAATATGAGAGGAGAGTATAAAGAATTTCAAATTTCCAATAAAAATAAAGCGCCTTAGTTATTTGAAATTTGATATTTGAAATTGGTAATTATTGGAAATTACGTTATAGTTCTGTCTTTGCTTGTATTCCTAAAAGCCAGAGGACTGCTTCCTTTTTATATCTGCGGTCGCCTCGACTATTAATTCTAATGGCGGGAAGTTTTCCTCTTTTCCCCCAACGCTTAATAGTAAGCGGAGATACCCGTAAAACTTGAGCCACTTCTCTGACTGTAAGAAGATCTGGAAGATTATTGATTGAGAGGGTTTGATTATTCATTTTGAAACTATAACAATTATAATCTTTATAATCGTTATAATAGTTAAAGAGTAACAAAGTAGAGCATGTATGTCAATAGGGAAAATAAAATTCTGCCTAATACCTAATACTTAATTACCCGGGTTTGGGGTGGGGGAAGACGCCGATATAAATATCTACATTATTTTCATGCACCCGCATGACTCCGCCTTCGATTTTCATTTCTTCTTTTTTGTCTTCTTTGTAAATAATAATAGTGTTTTTTATGAGAGTGATAAACTGTGTGTGCTGCGGAAGCACGTCAAAAATCCCCTTTTCGTTGTAAGAGGAAATTGCCTTCACTTTTTCGTGAAACAGTGTCTTATCTCTGTCGCGAATAAGTACAAAAAGATCCATATCACTATTAAATTTCTAATTCCTAATATCTAAATAAATCCCAATTTCAAATGTTCTAAACATATTTTGAATTTTGAACATTAGCTATTATTTAGAATTTAGGATTTGTGATTTAGTATTTTATTAGTAATTAGGTCAATTAGACCAATTTTATATTGCGATTTCTTTTATACCTCCTACGAATAAGAATTTTTCTTCGGGGATACTATCTGTCTCTCCATGCATAATCTTACCCGTGTCTTCGATGGTTTGAATCAAGGGTACATACGTACCTTTTCTTCCGGTTTGATTTTCCGCGACAAAAAAGCTTTGCGTCAGATAGTTTTTGAGTTTTTTAGCCCGTTGATAGGTTAATTGGTCGTCACCGGAGAGTTCGGATTCTCCAACTAAAGACACAATTCGCTCAAGCGCTACTGCTTTTTTGAGCAAACTTTGGGCTTTTAACGCGGTTTGGAAATGATTCATGCCGGCAATCTCCGGGTTTAAGGCAGAGCTGGTTGAAGAGAGGGGATTGACAGCGGGCAGCCTGCCTTCCTGATACACACCGCGGGACAAAACAACTGTTGAATCAATATAGGGGAAAATGCTTTGGACTCCCTGATCTAAAATGTCATCGGAGGGGACATAAATTGCCTCGATTGTGCCAAGCGTGCCGTTTTTGGTTGATACAAGCCGTTCGTGAAACGAAGCCATTTCGGAATCAAGGGTTGCCTGGTATCCGTCTTCCGAGGGCAAAATACTCATCAACATTGAAAGTTCATTTCCAGCCTGGATAAACCGAAACGCGTTATCTATAAAAAACATCACGTCTTTTTTCTCTTTATCCCGAAAATATTCGGCAATTGAAACAGCGGAAAAAGCAGTTAAAAATCGTACCGCCGGGTTTTCTCCCATGGCGCCGATGACCATGGCAACCGAAGGCAACACGCCTTTTTCTTTGAGCGTTTCGTAGAGTTCGTTGCCTTCTCTGGTGCGTTCTCCGACCCCGGCAAAAACGGAAACCGTCCTATTCTTGTTTAACACGACTACATTATGAATAATTTCGGTCAAAAGCAATGTTTTTCCAACTCCGGCGCCGCCAAACAAGCCGATTTTGCCTCCCTTTACAAACGGAGAAAAAAGGTCAATGACTTTAATGCCTGTTTCTAAAATTTCCTGGTGGGTAACTAAGTTTTCAAAATCCGGGGGGTTTTGGTAAATGGATTGCTTTTGTTTGGTTTTGATTTCCGGACCTCCATCAAGAGGTTTGCCGAATACGTTTACAACTCTGCCTAACACCTCTTTGCCAACGGGAATTTGAATGGGGCTTTTAGTGTTAATTACTTTAGCACCCCGCTTTATTTTAATAACCGAAGAAAGCGCTAGGCAGTAAAACGAAGACGGCCCTGAAGAAGAATACGCTTCCATTTTGGTATTTTCGTCCTCTTGTAAAACCAGTAGATCGTGCGGGGTTGGTTTTTCTTGAGGAAATTCAACCTCTATTATTTGACCCTGGACAGAGATTACTTTTCCGATAGATGTCGATTTTGTATCGTGAGTATTTTTGGTTGTTATATCTTTTTTCATCGTCTCCACAAACTCATGCCTGACAACGTGTTGAGTTGCTTTGTGTTTAAGAGCCTGTGTTTGAGTTTTTGTTGCAAAAACGACGTGCGTTTTATATTAGTTTGGATGTTTTCAGATGCAGAGTCAAGAGTGATCATGCGGGAGGCAAATTTTGCCAGCTGGGATTCGCTTACGGTTTGCTCGAAAATTGATGCAATAATTTCGTTTTCAAAAAAGTTTAGAATCGTTTCCAAAGAAGGCTCAAACAAATACTTGACAACTGGTTGGTTTTCATCTTGCTCGGGAACGTCTCCTGATATACCGGTTGCAACTGCTTTTTGACTTACCACATTTTGGAACTGGCCGTAATAGGCAATAATTTTGTCATAGACGAGTAAATACTCAACGATTTTTTGTAAAGCTTCCGGGTCAACCGTGTTGTCGGGAAAATCAAAATATTGGACAGCTGTTTTGACTTTTTCGTTTTTAAAAAGGGAGTTGCCCAGCCTTCCGATTATGACAATATCTGAAGTTTCCTTTTTTGCTTCTTCTAAAAAAAGTTGGTATGTTTGTTTGACAATTGAGCCGTACAAGCCGGTGTTAGCAGAGATTAAAACAAGCACGGTTTTGCCATTTTTTCTTTGAGATTGCTTTACTTCGTTCGCAATGACAGGGGAGGGTTTTTTGTTTTTTGTTTTTAGTTGCATAAGTTCCTCAACCTCTTTTTTATACGAGCCTTTTACTTGTTGGAAAATGGTAATTAGCCCTTGCAAAAAATCGCGTTTTTGCACCACATTATTGCGGATACGGCGCATATACGAAGCAGCGATTTCCTCGTAAGCCACGACAATGTCCTTTAGACTTCCCAGTTGGTCGATTTCCGATTGTAATTCACGAGCAATCATAAAAAAATTTAAAATTCAAAGGTCAAAAGTGACACTGCGAGTCAATTTTGAATTTTGCCTTTTGACTTACTTCTTGGTATAGCCAAGAATTTCCGGTGTCGCGAGTTTGGCTTTGTTAATTAAATCATTAAATGATTTAGCATTGCTAACTAATCCGTCGACTGTATCTTTAAATTGTTTATTTTTTTTATACACGTCAATTAAAAAGTCCATCTCGGAGCGCATTTCATCGTTGGTTTTTCCTTCCCAGCCATTGCTCCATAACACGCAAAACAAAACCATTTGAATGTTGTGCGGGACCACCATAAAAGGGGACTGGTCGAAAAATGTCAAAATTTTGTTACCGGTGGAAAGGGTAAGTTTGATGTTGTCGGATAATTCCGCGCCAAAATGAATGTAGTTTTGCATTTTGTCAAAAAGAGTTAAAAAGCTGGATAACTCGCGGTTAATTTCGCGCCTGACAATGGTTTGGGTTTGTTTGCCAACGCGGGTGACTGACAAAAACGGATTAATCGCGGGCCGTCTGCCTTTGGCAAACAGGTCCGAGTCAAAAAATATATGGCCGTCTGTCATGGACATTACGTTGGTTTGGATGTAACCGGTTAAATCGCCTTGCATGGTTTCGGCCACAGAAAGACACGTAATAGAAACATCGCCTTTGTCTGTTTTAAAGTTTCCCGACCTCTCAAGAAGCTTGGCATGGACGTAAAATATATCTCCCGGATATGAATTTCTGCCGGGGAAACGCTTGGAAAGCAAAGAAATTTCCCTGTAATATTTTGCGTGCATGGTCAAATCATCCAATACGATTAAAACGTGTTTTCCCGTGTCTTTAAAATACTCGGCAATGGTTATGGCAGTATACGGAGTAATGTAAATCATGCCGGCCGAGTCCTGGGAATTTGAAGCCACAATTACGACATTTTTAGAAACGCCGTGTTTTTGGAAAAATTCATGGGCTTTTTTTATGTCCTGTTTTTTCTTGCCAATGGTCGTGTATACGCATATAACTCCCTGGCCTGCCTGGGTTAAAACGGTTTTGAGTAAAAAATTTGACTTGCCGGTTTTTCTATCTCCTATAATAAGTTCGCGCTGGCCCCTTCCCAGAGGAATCATCATGTCAACTAAAGAAACGCCTGTTTCACAACTTTGGGAAATTAAAGCCCGGGTGTGTAAGTCGCTTGGGTTTTGATGGACAAAACGTTTTTGTGAATCTTTGTGGTTTGGCGGCTTGGAATTATCTATTGTAATACCTAAGGGATTAATCACATGGCCAAGAAAATTTTCGTCAACGGGAATTTGAAGAGTTTGGTTAGTCCGGGTAGCTCTTGTGCCTATTTTTAAACTTTCTTTAGAAAACAAAAGCACGGTAACAGAATCGGAAGAAAGAGTAAAAACTTCTCCGATTTGGCCGGATTCAAATACAATGATTTCATGAGGAAAAGCGCCGGGTAAACCGCTGACTATAACCAAGGAATGGATAACTTCTTCGACAAAGCCGATTTCTTCGAATTCATTAAGATATTGGTTAAAAGTCTTCATATTAAATTTCTAATTCCTAATATCTAAATAAATCCCAATTTCAAATGTTCTAAACATATTTTGAATTTTGAACATTAGCTATTATTTAGAATTTAGGATTTGTGATTTAGTATTTTATTAGTAATTAGGTCAATTAGACCAATTAGGTTAATTTACTAATTATTTCTCTTTTTCCCTCGAAAGTTTTTTCCAGGGCTTTTTTCAGTGAGATGTCTTTGTATTTTCCACTGGCGGAAATGATTGCTCCGCCCAGAATTGAGGAATCTTTGGCAAGTTCGATAACAGCGCTTGAATTCATATTCTCTCGGATGTATGAGACGATTTTTTCCACAAATTCTTGAGAGGGAGAGAAAGCGAGGGTGAGTTTTACAACAGGAAGGCTCAGGAGGTATTTTTGGATGTCTACCAAGAGACCTCGCATTTGACCTCGCAGGTCTTTGTTCGTTTGACCTGCGAGGTCTTTGATAACGTTTGCCAATTCCATACTCACTGATTTTTTAAGCGTAGTTTCAAAGCCATTTTTGACCCTGTAAAGGGAAGCAAGCAAAATTTCAAGTTCATCGTTAATTCGACTGACATCGTCGGTGGTTTTGATAAGTTTTAAGATGGGCAGAAACTTCATATTTAATTTATAGTTTTAATTCTTTCTTTCCTCTCTCCAGGGCCTCGAGCACTAATTCTTCATGCTGTTCCAGACTCAGCGTCTTGCCAATGGTTTCTTCGGAGACTTTTTTAAGCAAGGCAAATAATGAATCTTCGACTTGTTTTAGCTTTTCTTGCTTGTAAGCTTTGACATCTTCTTGGATTTGGTCGTATTCCTGTTGAATTTTCTCGGCGACAACTTTTTGGGATACTAATGTTTCTTGGCGAAGCACGTCCTTAAAATCCTGTACCTCGGAAAGCGCGCTCATTTCTATACTTTTTGATATATTTTTTACCATATTGAGGCTGTCTTTTTTTGCGTCTTCGAGGAGTTTTTGGTAATCGTCTAAAAGCTCGTTTGATGTAGTTCCCAAATCTTTGACTTGCTTTTTATAGACTTTTTCTAATTCTTTTTCCAAAACAGTCTTGCTTTTGTCGGTTATGCTGGCCGCGTTTTTTAAAATTTCCTGAGCTTTTATATTGGCGTCTTGGATAATTTCGTACCCTTTGTCTCTTGAGTTTTGGATAAGATGGAGTGCTTTTTTATGCGTTTCTTCGTCTATTTTTATTTCGCGTTTGTGCAGCCTGTCCAGTTTTTTGAGGGTTTTAATATATAAAACTCCAACCACAATAAGGGCAATACCCAGGACAAACAGAGAACCCATGATGTTGAAAAAAATGGTTGGTTCAATTGTCATAGTATTTTAATTCTTTTGTTAAAGCAAAAGAATTAAATAGGCAATAATTAACCCCACTATAATAATGCCAATTGTCATGATAATATGCAATACCACAGAAAATTCAATTACCTTTGCAGCCAGTGGATTTCTGCCTAAGGCCTCAACTCCGGTCATGGCAACTTTGCCAAAAAACGTAAAACCCAAGGCAAAGGAAACTATGGCAACGATTCCGGCAAGGAGATAGCGCAAAGAAGTAAGCGGAGAAACGTAAGGGGCTGCCACACCCTGCTTTAATACTTCAAGCAGATTTGAAGAAACAGCTGATTTATTTGAGGGAATATTGTAATGCACGCTCAAAGCAACTAATATTTTTCCTACTTTTTGAGGGTCGTTTTCCGCGTAGTCTTCCAAAGCAATGCCCAAAACAAAGCCGGGTTTGTCACCCAGTTGTCCGACACCGGGGATTTTGGAACTGGTGACATAGTTATTTATTTTTATCGGACCATTAACTGTTGAGACTCTGACGTACGCTTTGCCGGATGAGATAACCGGTTTTAAATTATCCGAGCCCTCGGACTGGAAAGAAACAGCAGGGTTTTCGTTGACAACTCCATAAATAGAAGGGTCGTAAGGAGTTTTGCTTAAAAAATAGCCTTTGTCTGTGGAAGAAATTATGTCGCCGTCCTGGACATTTGCATCGCCTATAGGAACGTCAATGGCAATTCCGCCGGCGCTCTGAGCGAAGGCTGGAGAAGTATGTAGTTTGTAGTATGTAGTATGTAGCAAGAGTAAAACGATAAAAAGAGGAATAATTTGAAATTTGAAATTTGAAATTTGAAATTTTCTATTCATGGGCAGGACTCCTTAATATAGTGTGGGGGAAAAAATGAATTTTGTCAAGCAAGAAGTTAAAAAGTAACTGTTTACGCTTCTGACACGATCTCGTCATCCTGAGCATAGCCGAAGGATCTATTCAGTAAAAGATTCTTCGGCTTTCAGCCTCAGAATGACAGTTTTATGTTAGAACTGTGACCTGTTACTTTAAAGTTTATTTCAAACAAGCATAAAATCCGCGGTATCAAAAATCATCTAATATTGGAAATTAGTTGATTGGTTAATTGGTATCACACTTTCGTGTAATACACCGATCTTCCTCGGCCGTGGGCAAAAACGAGGCCTAATTGTGCCAGGCGGGAGAGGTCGCGGGAAGCGGTAATTTGGGAAACTTTAAAAGTCTGAGCCACTTTTTTATTCGTAATTTTTGCATCCGGAGTATCAAGTATTGTTAAGATTGTTTTTTGCCGGTCGTTTAAATCCACAAATTTACTCGGAATAAGATTGGAAGAAGGATACGAGCTTTGGAGCTGGAGGAGTAATTTTTCAAGGTTGTTATAAACATTTCCCGCAAAATATTCAAGCCAGAGGGTGAGGTTGGTTGAGGGTTCTTGGTTTGTGGACTCAAACAGCGCTTTGTTTTTAAACCACTCTTTCTCTATTACAAAGAATCCTTTTATATCAAAGCCGTTTTTATAAAAAAACAATACCATGATTAGGTGGGAAAGGAGTTTGATTCTCGGTTCTTCAGGATCGATTTTTCGTATTTGCTTAAACATAATTCCTGCCTGGATAACCGGATGGTCGGGATTTGCGGAAATATACGCTAAGAGTTTATTAACTTGATGACCTCGCGGGTCTTTGTTCGTTTGACCTGCAAGGTCTGATAGAAATTCAATATGCTTGAGTTGGACAGGGGTCGTGGGGACTGCCAGCCATTCTTGGGAAATGTAATCAAGGGATTTTTTAAGAGAAAGGATTGTTTGACCTACGAGGTTTTTTCTATTGTCATTGCGAGGAACCCTGAGCGAAGTCGAAGGGGACGAAGCAATCTCCTGAAAATTATGTAGAGATTGCTTCGCCTTGCTCGCAATGACAGAGGAACTCGCAATGACAGAGGAAGTGAAGGCTAGGGTTCTTGTTACTTCGGATTTTGGGATTTCTAGACCAGAAAGTAAAAGCATGTAATAAATCCGTTCGATATTTGATTCAAAGCGGATTTTGATTTCTTGTTTGGGAGAAATGACTTGGGAGAGAAGAGAAGAGCGGAGGCTGTCGATTTTATTAAGCGACTTCTGAAGAGTTGGGGAGATGTTGTAAGAAAAATCGAGCACTTAGCTTAAAATCCTAGATCACAAATCCTAAATTCTAACTAATATTTAAAACACAAATAATCAAAATCCAAAACAGTTTAGAATTTAAAACATTTGATATTAGAATTTAATTAGTTTTAGTATTTACTTATCTTATCACTATCTCATCATCCCTGTCAATAGGGTAAAATTGAAGAATTTATGTTCAAAGGTCTAAAATTTGTTAAGGTTATGATAAGAATAATTGCTCCTTGACAAGATGTAAAAAATCTGCCTTACTTAAAGTTGGACATTTTATATTCAAAATCAATGTCATGCTGAACTTGATTCAGCATCTATTTAATTAAATAGACCCCGGATCAAGTCCGGGGTGACAGATGGAGAGTAACTATTCAGTTGTTGCCAGTTATTGTTATTCTGGAATCCCGCTTAGCGGGACGATAGAATCTTTTTAGATCCTATCAGTCGGCTTACAGTCTCCTTCCAGGATGACTATCGGGAAACACTGAATAAGTTACATAGAGAAGTCAACTGTCCTGCCCATGCAAGATTTACTGTCAATCCAACAAGCTGCGAAGATTTTAAAAGTCTCCACAAAGACTCTACGGCGGTGGGAGAAAAGCGGGCATTTGGTTCCAAAGCGTACTCCCGGGAATCAGAGAAGATACATTCTTGCGCAAATCAAAGGAATTAAAAAGCCGGAATATGGAGTGCAGAAGACAGATTCTGTCATCCTGAACGAAGTGAAGGATCTCTCTAGTCGTTTAACAGGAGATTCTTCGTCTTTGTCTCAGAATGACAATCGCAATGACAAAGAGTTTGAGATCCCGAATCTCCTAACATCTTTGCCAAGAGTGTACCCTTCCGAACATGAAAATATTCATCAAAGACTTTCAATTCTTTCGCGGGGGATTTCCTTTGTAAACACATCGGCGGTTGTAATGATTGTGGTGGGAGCGGTGGTGGCTTCTGGTGTCATTGCGAGAAACGAAGTGACGAAGCAATCCCCCCAAGGAAAAGAGATTGCTTCGCCTTTCGACAAGCTCTGGGCTCACAATGACAATAAAGATAAAGGGGTTCTGGCTGCAACGAGTATTCCCCAGAATGTTATTTTCAAAGTCAATGTGCAGGCGGTTTTAAATGAAGGTTTGTCAGTGGAAAAGCAAGCAGCATTTCAAGGAGGAGTTACTACCAATAATTCAGATGTCAATGCCGGGAGCGGGAAAGTAACTGCAAGCAATGTTGTTTACTCGATAACAGCAGGAACCGGCGTTTCAATCTCAAGTGGCCAGACCCCAACAATTACCAACACAGACCTGGGTTCTTCCCAATACATCTTTAAAACAATAAAAGCAGGGAGCGACAAAATCACAGCAG
>Ga0156135_124_pt1 | contig 13144 bp, 13 predicted proteins | sample RifCSPlowO2_02_FD_107788 | JGI IMG/M metagenome (GOLD analysis project Ga0156135, IMG submission 107788) | Candidatus Levybacteria bacterium RIFCSPLOWO2_02_FULL_37_18
CTTTAATATCTTTAGCTATTGGTTTAAACATATATTCACCTCCAATTCCTCTAATTATTTTATACAGAATATATGTTCAGTTTAAGGGGTACCTGCCAATTTGGGAGGTTAAATAGGTCCGAACATTGTTTCCAATGGTGCACCATAGAGGATTTTTAGAAAAGACTACTTAGCCTTTCACCTCCGATGTTTGGCATCGGAGATTACCTTGGTGGGTGAAGGCTTGATAAGCCCCCATGAACCTGATAAAATCAGTCAAGGCGAAGAATGGTTCAAGTAATAACTATCCTCTGCACAAGATAATTATGAAATCTGTACTAGCCAAACAAGACGACAATACAATTCAACTCACAATTACAATTCCTTCCGAAAAGGTTATAAAAGCCCGTGAACAAATTATAGAAGGATACGTAAAACAAGCCGAGGTGCCTGGTTTTCGAAAAGGTAAAGCTCCCAGAAAGCTCGTTGAAGAAAAAATAGACCAGCAAAAAGTCCAAGAAGAAATCCTGAAAAATCTTCTTCCCCAAGCATACGTCGAGGCCATAAAAGAACACTCTTTAAAGCCTGTTTTAAATCCCAAGATCCAGGTTCAAGAACTAGGAAAAGACAAAGACTTGGTATTTACCGCAACCACCTGTGAAGCTCCAGAAGTCGACTTAGGCGACTGCAAAACCAATGTCAAAAAAATCACTGCCAAAAGCAAAATTATTGTTCCGGGCAAAGAACCTGATCAAGCTTCACTTGACGATATTATCAAAGCGCTTGCCGACAGCGTAAAAATAAAAATTCCGGGTATTTTAAGAGAAAACGAGGTGGACAAACAGCTTTCTCAAACGCTTGACGAAATAAAAAAACTTGGCCTTACTCTTGATCAATATCTTGCTTCCACTGGAAAAACAGTAGAAACCCTAAGACAGGATTATACTCAAAAAGCAGAACAAGAAATTACGCTTGAGTTTGCCTTGCAAAAAATCGCAGAAGTTGAAAAGATAGTTGTCGTTGAGAAAGAAATAGAAGAAGCCATTCAAAAAGCCAAAGATGAGAAAGAGAAGAAGAATTTAGAAGCAAACCGTTACCTTCTGGCACATATTCTTCGCCAGCAAAAAACGCTTGAATTCCTCCGTAATTTGTGATAAGGTAAGCCTGCCATGACTACACAAAATACAAAAAAAACAAAACACAAACAGTATGTAGACACAAATCCGATCGAGGCGGTTCGGGATATTGGCACAGGCATAGTTAAATCCACCAAAGATCAAGGCAAAAGCGCTTTCAGTGACCTCTGGGCACAGCTTTTGGGTGCTTCGAAAGAGTCACATCAGGAATCAGGCGAACTTGCCGAAGGTCAAGAATTAGACCTTTCTGCTCTTTCTCGCCAAAAACAACAGGAAAAAGAGACAAAATCAGTGGATATTGCTCCGGGAATTGACTATAGAAGAGAAATTTTGCAAGGTGAACAAAGAATTTCTGCGGAAAACACCCATACATTAGAAACACAAATCCGTCAAATTATTGTTGAGCTAAAAAGGCTTGCTAATTCTTCTCAAATATTGGAAGCAGAATTTAGAGAAATAACAGTTGAGCAGCGAATCGAAAAACCAGGCAAATACCACATTACCTTCTTTGAATGGATGTTGGCTATGGTTAAGGCTGCAAGAATAAAAGTTGAAGACAGCGGAGCATGGCTTTCTCAATTTGAGAGCAAGAAAAAACAAAAACAATATTGGCAGATGTTTAAAAAACATGGAACTACTTTTGGCTTGTCAAATGAACGAGTTGTTGCAACTCAAACAGGTTAACCTACTTCGTAGCTTCGAAACGACAAACCTTTGACAACTCTCGGCGCGCAGCCTTTGGAATCCTTTTCAGTGGGCACTGAGGGATTTGAACCCCCGACATCTTCGATGTAAACGAAGCGCTCTACCACTGAGCTAAGTGCCCAAAAATGGTGTGGGTCGGAGAGGAGTTGAACCTCCACCCCTTGCGGGACATGCACCTCAAGCATGCGCGTATACCAGGTTCCGCCACCGACCCGCATCGCACCTGGATTTTCACTTGGTTGCTCTAGGAATATTATTCTACCACAAATGTATTTGCAATGTCAGTTCTCCGCCATCTTGGTAACTGTTTACGCTTCTGACACGATCTCGTCATCCTGAGCGTAGCCGGAAGGATCTATTCGGTAAAAGATTTTCTGCTTTCAGCCTCAGAATGACAGTTTTATGGTAGAACTGTGACCTGTTACCCATCTTGATTTTTTTATGCAAAACGTATAGAATACACATTCATTTATGCCTTTTAATAAAGAGACGTTGCCTTTACGTTATTATCAACAGGATACCGGTGTTGGTTCGGAAGAAAGTCAAAAGCCTGAATCCTCCTACAGACCCTCTATTTTGGCAATCGATCCGTGGGAAATTAAAGCCACCACTCTGCGGGACGCTGCCAGGATTGAAAATCTTCAAATAGGTACTATTGATATTGTTACACGTTGGCAAAAAGCATTAGAGATGATAAGAAATAGAGAATCCCCATACGACATAATAATATTTATGTCCGCACAAACTGCCCAGATGGGTATATCATTTAATTTATCAGCTCAAGCATTGAAAAGAAATGCTCCATCTTCTTTTCTTGCGTTGGTTACGGAGGGGAGATTAGGAAGCAAAACTGTTCCAAGTGAAGAAAAACTCAGAAAACTGGGGATAGGTTATATTCGTAGTTTTGCAGATGATCCGCCGCTGCAAAGAGATGCGGTGACAGATTTCGCAGAGATTTTAAACGAACTTAAAGCAGCAAGCTGGTTACAGAAACAGCAGGGATTATCAAACGGGTAAGACACTTCGGTGTCTAGTCTTACACCACCAAGGGTGGAGCCTCATAACTTTAAGACAACTCACCTTTTTTAATATATCCCTTAATTAAAGATTGATAAGGGACATTGATTTCATTAGCTCTTTCCTTAACTCTACTCAAAAGATACTCCGGAATTCTAATCGATATTGAACAACTAGTAGGTTTTAAGTTAGGGAAGCTAACCCTTTCCATGTCCGAAGGCTCATAATACTCAGACAAATCCAGCTTTGCCCAGAACTCTCGTTCCTCGTCTTCAGTTGAATGTATTATGTCTGGAAAAATTACTTTATTGTTGTCAAAAAATACCTCCTCAGCTTCTTTATCCTCGACTCGATGCTTCTTATTCTTCTCTATATCTCCCTCATCCCATTCAAATTCTAAAGCCTTTTTATCAATCTTCATCTCAAATTATTGTATATACAATACTACACAACTACTATGATTGTCGAGGATCAAATCGTGTGCCCAAGGGGAGAGTTGAACTCCCATGTCCTTGCGGACACAGCGTTCTGAACGCTGCGCGTATTCCAGTTCCGCCACCTGGGCGTGATTAAATTGTAACAAATGATGCGTGCATTGACAAGAAAGTAGGATGATTGATAATATCAGCCAATGATTCAAACTTTAGAAACTCCATTGAAAAGCAAAGCTACTACGTTACATTCTCTGAATGAAGAAAAAATAAATGAGATGAAACAAATACTCCAAGCCCAAGGAGTAAGGTTTGAGCCAAAAACTAGAAAGGTGGAAATTCCATTAATAACAGATCAAACCTTAAGCAGTCTTTTTCCGGATGAATCTAAGGGATCAGCACAATTAGCTATCAGTGTTTTAGGTGATTATTTGACTAAGGATGTAATTATAGATCAATGGGGCAACAATCACGCTGCTCGCAAAAAATGGCAGGAAGATATGATGATAAAGTACTCTGGTACTTTTAAAGAAGTTTACTATGATCGCAATTTACTTCGATCTAGCCATATGACATCGGCAATATAACAATTATCAAAAGACCTACCCAAGATTAAACCTGAAGTTTATTATCTTTTGAATGTAGTCAATGTAGGTGGTGTTCCATATCCATATAAAGATATGTCTTTAGATCAGAAGAAACAAATAATACGAGTTTTTGGAGATACAATAATTGATGTCTATAAAATCTTAGCTGGAAATAATGCCAAAATAGTCCCTGCTATGATTTTTTAAGCTATTCTACTGGAGTTTACCCCGTGTTGCGACACGGGGCGAGAATGATAAATGTGTGTCAAGGACTCTAAACTGTTGCTTTGATTGTATCAGATGAGGTAAAAAGAGACAAATTTGATAGAATATATACATGACAATCTCAGGAGTAGTTATAAAAGGCAAGCAAAGAGGAAAAGCATTGGGTTTTCCGACTGCGAATATTCCTGTTAAGGAAAATGTTGAACAAGGTATCTATATTTCTAAAACAAAAGTTGAAAATAATTGGTTCAACTCGATTACGTTTATTGGCATTGCTAAGACATTCGATGACAGCTCGTTTCAAGCGGAAACGTATTTGCTTGAGTTCAGTCAGGATTTGTATGGTCGGAAAATAGAAATAGAGCTGATTAAAAAAATCAGAGATAATAAAAAGTTTCGTTCAACAGAGGAACTTATCAAACAAATGAACAAAGACAAAAAAGAAGCAGAGGTTTATTTTAACTCAAAACGTATAAAAAGTCGTATAATTACATTGAGATGAAGATAACCAGTTCTGCGTTTTTACATAATCAGGAAATTCCTTCAAAATACACGTGTGACGGAAAAAATATAAATCCTCCGCTTGAGTTTTGGGATATTCCAAAAAATACAAAAACACTGGCTCTTATTGTTGATGATCCCGACGCGCCTTCCAAAACGTGGGTACATTGGGTGGTGTATAACATTGATCCTTCAGAAAAAAATATTCCTGAAAATACAATTCCAAAAGGTGCTGTATTGGGTATGACGGATTTTGGAAAAGCTGGGTATGGCGGGCCATGTCCACCAAACGGTGTTCATAGGTACTTTTTTAAACTCTATGCGTTAGATAAGGAATTAGATTCTTTGGAAAATGCCACAAAAGAAGGTTTGGAAGAAATAACAAAAAAACATATTCTGGGACAAGCAGAACTTATAGGAATATACAAAAGAAAATAAATTTTTAGCAGCCGCTACATGATGCGTCTCCGCAATTTGGACAAGCCACAACCGCTCACCTCCTCATTAAAGAGTTTAGGAAATTTTTTGTTTATTTACAATATGCAATTTGTATTCGTATACTAGGTATGTGGAAGAAGTTTCTGAATCTGTTAAAAACAATACTTTTGTGTTTACCCAGTTTAATTCCGAATGGATAAAAACGTATGTGCCAATTGGTATTGCTTTAGTTTTATCTATTACTGCTTTAATTTTGGACATTACTATTCTTTCGAAAAAGCCAGAACAACAATTGTCAAATAATTCAATACCCGCTGTTTCTCCATCTCAACCTGCGTTATGTCCTCAAAGTTGTACAGAGCTGATTAACTCCGCTTTTACTTCTTTTGCTTCAACTCCATCCGGAGTAAATGCTACCGCAAGCTCGCTGACTCAACCCGCTCCAGCGAAAACAATTACCCCTACTCTTTCTGTATTCCCAACACTTATTCCGACGAATACGCCTGTTCCAACTCCATCGTCTACCCCAACACCAATTCCAACAGTGAAAGAATTTTTTATTCCCCTAGGTGCAGGTTTTGAAAGCTCAACAGACTGGAAAGTCATAAACGGAATTGGTGCAAAAATTGACTTGGCAAATTACGGCCAAATAGATAAAATTAATTTTGAAGTAACAGTGAGGATTCCAAATGGAAATCAAACAGTGTATGTGCGTTTGTATAATGCTTCCACCTACCAAACTGTTGAAAACAGCGAACTCACACTTTCTAGCGGTACTCCAACTCTTTTAATTTCTAATACAATAAACCTTTCTGCCGGGAGTAACTCGTATCAGATTCAAATGAAAACTCAACTGGGTTATCAGACACATGTTGATCAGGCGAGAATTCGAATTGTTACGAAATGAGTGATTAGGACCTGTTTATTGCAATCACGGTTTTGTATGCTTTTATATAGTTTTCTACCATCTTTTCAATGGTGAAATGCGTTTCTACACGTTCTCGGCATTTTTTTCGTATCGCAAGATATTCGTCTTCGGGTAAAGAATACATTCTTTCAACGGCTTCCAGTAAACCCTCTATTCCTGTTTTTTTAATAATAAAATCTCCCCGAATGTCATTATCTGAAGAATTAACTATAAAACCTGTTTCCCCATCTTTAATAATTTCTGGTATTGAACCCTTAGCATATGCAATTACCGGTGTACCGCAGCTCATCGCTTCGATAAGAACAAGCCCAAAAGGTTCTTCCCATTGAAGAGGAAAAAGAAAAAGCCTGCTTCCTTGAAAGTGTTTGATGAGCTTAGTTCTGTCTCTTTCAAATTCAATCGTTACGTCTTTTGCCAAGATTAAACCTTGGTGATCTGAAAGCAGTTTGTTAAGCCAATGAATAGACTCCTTCTTACGGAGCACGGACACATTAACTTTTCTTTTCAGTTTTTTTGCAATCTCAAATACATCCTCAAGTCCCTTATTAGGTATACCCCTGCCGGCCCACATCATTTTCTCTCCCCCAAATTGGTCAAAGGTAAAAATATCTGTTTCTATACCGTGATAAATAGTATCAATATAGTTTAGTTTTGGAAAAAATTTTCTCTGAGTGTTGCTGATGGAAACAAAAAAAACATTTTTTAAATTATTAAAAAGAGAAAAATACTTTTTTACATACTCCGTATTCTGTGTATAATGTAGTGTAATTACTATTGGTTTTTTAATAAAAGGTGCAAATGGTAAAATTAAGTCTCCGTCTCCAATATTGCAATGGTATAAATCGAATGTATCCTGCATAAAAAATGCCTTAGAGATGAGTGCCAGTTCAAAAATGACATGTTTGTCCGATTTTAAAATACTTACATCCTCAGAAGATGAGTGATGAGCTACACTCTGAATTGAGACGGGTAAGTCAGAATTTCCCGAGGCAAACGCCGTAATATCAATACTCTTATCCATCCTTGTTATAGTATCGATGAGGACATAATCAAAGATTTCAGTTCCTCTTTTTGCACTTTGGCTGATCTTGACAGCGTTAGAACATATAATGGCTACCTTCATACTATTTATCCTAGGCTTGCCATGGTTTTTATTACCTCGGCAGCCCAGCGGTATATATTATAGCCTTTAATGGTTTCTCTTAGGGTTCTCATTCTTTTGGTTTGCTCGATAACAGGCATTTCCAAAGCAGTTCTGATAGCCTCTGCAGTTTCCAGGGCGTTATAAGGGTTGATTATTAAAGCTTCCCGAAGTTCTTTAGAGGAACCGGTAAACTGGCTTAAAATTAATACACCTTTTTTATCATTTTTGGAGGCAATAAATTCTTTGGAAACCAAGTTCATGCCGTCATGGAGTGAGGTAACGAGACAAAGGTTTGCCAGTCTGTAATATTTGTTGATTTCTTCTCGGCTGTGGTGTTTTTTAATTAACACAATCGGTTTCCAACCATTATGCTTAAACTGTGAGTTAACTCTTTCTACCTCCTTGTCTACTTCTTGGGCAAATTGCCTATATCTTACTATTGTGCTTTTGCTGGGGGCAGCAAGTTGGATAAAAGTAAATTGTCCCGCAAAGGAGGGGTAATTTTTGAAAAAAAGCTCAATTCCCTTTATTTTTTCCAACAGCCCTTTGGTATAGTCAAGCCTGTCAACTCCAATGCCAATATACTTTGAAGTGATATTTAGCTCCTTAAGTAAATGATTATCCTCAGTTTCTTTTAATGTATATTCTGTATTGGGAAAAGCGATGCCAATAGGTAGGGGTTTGATGTAAGATGTATGATCATTTCTTGTGATACTAAATTGTTCCAGATCAATCAATGATTCCAGTTCTTTGCTGACTGTCTCAACAAAATTATTGCAGTACAGCTGAGTATGGAAAGCCACCAAGTCAGCGCCTAAAATCCCTTCAAGGATTTCTTTTTTCCAGGGGCAAATGCTGAAAGATTCTTCATTTGGCCAGGGAATATGCCAGAAGATTCCCACCGTAGCATCCGGTCTTGCTTGTTTAACGATTTTCGGCAAAAGAGCCAGATGGAAATCCTGGATAAAAATAATTGGTTTTTCTTTTTCTTTTATCTCCGAAAGTACTGCCTTGGTAAATTTGCCGTTAACATTTTTATATTCTTCCCAGTCTTCTTTTCTGAAGATTGGCCTGACATGGGCATTATGACAAAGAGGCCATAATCCCTCGTTAGAGAATCCCGAATAATAGTGGTTTTCTTCTTGTTCTGTCAGCCAGATTCTTCTTAGGGTGTATTTTGGTTCGTCCGGAGGAGTTTTGATATGGTCGTTTTGATCAACTACCAGTTGGTCAGCATTGCCGCTGCCATGGGCAATCCAGATCCCGCCGCAGGACTCCATCAGCGGTTCAATGGCTGTTACCATACCGCTGGCAGGGATATAATAATCAAATTTGTTGCCGTTTTTGGTGTGGACGAATGGTTCTCTGTTTGAAACAACTACAATTGTCCGTTCGTCCAAAATGTCCTTTGTGTATGCTTTTAGCCTGTGTGATGTCCAGGGAGAATCCAGTCGTTCCATCCTCAATCTGGCTTCTTCAAGAACCGCAGCCCTAGCCTCTGATAGAGATCTTTGAACAGATGTAAGTTCTTTTATCAGCGGCTTAAAGAAGAAAGAGCCGGATATATTGGGCACATTTTTTCCTACCTTTCCTGTACGGGTTAAGCGCAGTAAGTCAACCAGATTTTTAACAGGTTGATAAATAATCCATCGAATTAACAGTAATGTTGCAAGAGACAACAAAGACGCCTGAAGAAGAAATCTTATTACGTTATTTCTCCAAATTTCCCTTAACCGGTCATCTATATAACCGGCATTTTGGATTACCAGCAAAGCGCCGACTACTCTAGCGTCATCGTGTAAAGGTATAGCCAAAGCGTATATTTTTTTGTCCTCGAAGATCATAAAATCGCCGTTTGCTCTATCTGCATCCATGGCATCGGCAATTATCTGCTGCGCACTGGAAGTTGCCTTAGGAATAGTGGAAGAAGCTGCAATAGTTTGACCTTTATTGCCATATATTCCTAGTCCGGCGAATCTTTCCTTGTTTGTAAACCTGTCAACCATAGTTTGTAGCGAATTCTCAGATTTATTAACGAAATTAGGTTCTACTGTTTCCCTTAAGCTATCGGCAAGAAGCGTCGAACGATATACCATATCGTTTTTAAGCCTTTCTTCTTCATGGTTTACCTGATTGATAGTAAAGGTAATAACAATGAGCGCAACAACCGCAACAATTGTAAAAAGCGCTATGAATATCTGCTTCATAAGCTTTTATTATACACTATACAAGACTTATGACTTTTTAGTAGCATTTTCTTCTCATTTATAGTATAATTGAGGCAATGCATAAATCTTTTTATGCAAGTGGATTTTTATATCATTTGCCTTCCCAACAAATTCTCTTGCAACAAAATAATACTTTGGCTTCATTTTGGTCATCATTTGGACAAAAAGGCCGGAATAATAAAAATCCTATATGCGTATTTCAGGAAGCAATTTACAAACAGTTACATATAAAACTTGCGTTAAAAACAATTTATCCAGTTTATGACTATTTTAAAAAAGAGATAGAGACAAATTGTTATGTATTTTACGCTCAGGTTAATCTAAAAAAGAATGGGTTTCATTCAAGAAAAGGCTCTGTGGTGGAATGGTTTACCTTTAAACAAATGTCAAAGCTTACTTTTTCTGATCAAGTGAAACAAGATATTGTTGTTGTCGAGCGGGTTATTAAGGCGAAAGCAAGAGATGACGAAACAAGTACCTAAGGTAACCTTGCATTCATTACATATCAAAATTATTATAATTATTTTGTTGCCTTCAGGGAAAACAACAGGGGAATTTGAATTTTTTTATCTTTTAAAACAAATTGTCCTTTTTCATTTTGCTCCATAAAGCCCGGGAATTGATCATATATGGTAAAAGGAAATTCATGTACATATTCTATTTTAAAGCCTTGATCAATTAAAACATTTATGACATCGCTTAATGTATAGCTCCACTCATAGGTAAGTCCTTTTATCTTTGCGTCCCAATCTGTATACGTACCATCGGAATCGTCAATATACGGCCCTTTTAAAAAATATTTGTAATAGATTTTAAAATCGTAGCTTAAAATATTAGTGAAAGGATGGAGTTCTACGATATAAAACACTCCTTTGTCTTTGAGAAAATGATTAATTATTTTTGCCCATTTTTTTATATTTGACAGCCAGCATAAAACTCCATACGAAGTAAAAACAATATCAAACTTTTTATCTAAAACATCTGGTAACTGATATATATCAGAGCAAATAAAGGTGGCAGGAACTTTAATTTCCTTACTTAATTTTTTCGCTAAGCTTATTGATTCGTCAGACATATCCACCCCTGTAACAATTGCCCCTTTTCTTGCCCAGGATAAAGTATCCATGCCAAAATGGCACATTAGATGTAAAAGATTTTTTCCTTGTACACTACCTACTTCTTCTAATTCTATAGACTGTAAAGTGGTTTTTCCTTTTTTAAAACCTGTTAGGTTATACAGTTCTGAATGCAGATGAATTGGAGTGACCTTATTCCACCATTTGACATTTATCCTTGCGTAGTCTTTCATCAAACTTTCATCAAAGATGAGTATATCATACGAGTTTCGTATTTCCTGTCATCTTCTGAGTTTGTTTCAGTCTCGAGTTTCGCACTTTGTCATTCCGGGTTTGACCAGGAATCCATACAAATAATTATTGATATAGATTCCCGCTTTCGCGGGAATGACATAGAAGTAATTTCACTGAACTGCGAAATTCGTGTTCAAGTAACAGTTCACACTTCTAACATAAAACTGTCATTCTGAGACTGAAAACAGAAGAGTCTTTTACCGAATAGATCCTTTACTACGCTCAGGATGACGAGATCGTGTCAGAAGCGTGAATAGTTACGTGTTCAAGTTGAAGTTGTAATTTTAAGGCAGGAAAGGTAAAATAAGAATACATTGGGAAGTCGTCTAATGGTAGGACAACGGACTTTGGATCCGTTTATTCTGGTTCGAATCCAGGCTTCCCAGCCAGTAAGAAGAAGAAAGCCGTTGGGAGGTAGCGCTTTCCGCGCCCGCCTCCGCGGAAAGCGCGTCAAATCCGCCTTTTTTAAAACTTGCGGACAGCCGCCGATCAGTTAAAAAGAAGTTCGAGCCGACAGTTTTTGCCATGATAGATAAATCATGGCAACTATTTTTTGCGCGCGCGATTTTGTGCGCTGAAAGCGCACTATTCACGAATTCTTGGAAAGGTTCGAGCCACTCAGCGCCGTTTTGGGAAACTTCCTTGATTTTGGAATTTAGTAGTGATTTTTCTTCAACCATTTCGTTCTTTTTCTTTTGGTAATCCTCGGGGCTGATAATTTTATCTAAATATCCCTCGAGCAAACGATCTGTTTTTTCCTCTGTTTCTTTGAGTTGCAGTTGATAAGTTGAAATAATACCGGACGATTTTTCTTTTTCGCTGTTTGCGTCTCTATTCGCCCATTCAAGAAACTTTTTGGCGGCGTGCGGTGGCAGAGATGCTCGCAAAACAATTTCCTTTAATTGTTTCTCTATTTCTTCCTTATCAATATATTTTTGCGAGCACGCACCCATTTTTTTAGAGCAACGATAGTAGATATATTCAACCGTTCTATTTGTTCTCTTGTAATACTTGGTATGCTTTTCAGCGGTGATTGCGCCGCCGCATTCGCCGCACTTTACAAGTCCCAGAAAATCAAATAAGTGTTTGTTGTTTTTAACTTTTCGGCTTTTCTGTTTAACGACTTCCTGGCATTTATCAAAAAGTTTCTTGGAAATTAAGGGCGAATGATTTCCTTCATAAAGTTCACCGTTAAATTTCATCAATCCATAGTAGAACGGGTCAGTCAAAATTCTTTTGACTTTATCAAGGTGGAGTTCGTGACCAGATCTGTTGAAAATTTTGTTTTGGATAAAAAATTTGCGGATATCAGCATATCCATAACCACCGGTGGCAAAAAACTGAAAAGCTTTTTGCACATACTTGGCTCGTTTTTTATCAACCTCTATTTTCTTATTAATGTTTATATAACCAAGAGCTGCTTGATTGGGCCATTCTCCGCGGCGAAGTTTTTGGCGATTACCCCGCTTTACATTTTCGGAAAGATTATCAACATAATACTTAGATTGATTAAAGGCCATACCTAACATGAACTTACCTTGCGGTGTATTTTCAAACCAAAAACTGGGAAATTTTAAGTCGAGAAGTTTTCCAGTATCTAATAAGTAGATAATCTTTCCGCCATCAACTGAATTTCTGGCAAGTCTGTCTGGATGCCACGAGATGATACCGGCGGCTCCGCCGTTTTCTATCTTTTCCAAAACTTCCGCAAATTTTTGTCTTCCCGGCTCTTTGGCAGTTTTACTCTCAGTAATGAAAGAAACTATTTTTAAGTTCTCCTTGGCAGCGAATTCTTCAAGTTCTGCAACCTGTGCCTCTATAGACAAAATTTGTCTATCTGGTTCGTCTGTAGATTTCCTGCAATAGGCGATGTATTTAATCATGTTGTTTTATATCTTATCTCCTAAAAGTTCTTTAAGCGAACGATAGTGAGCAGGGTTTCTTTTCAAGAAACCCAATTTTTTCGTTTTTTCTTCCTTCTTTTTCCGGCGGTTGTCCGCAAGTTTCAAAAAAGGCGGATTTGACGCGCTTTCCGCGGAGGCGGGCGCGGAAAGCGCTACCTCCCGACCTCCTTCTAATTCTTACTGGCTGGCCGTTTACGAAAAATGTCGAACTTCATTTGATTAGCTCGGCCTTCGGCCTCGCTTGCTCCAGCGCGGCGCCCCCACCCGCCGCGCCTCCGAAACTGTCGGCTCGAACAGACAATTCTTGAAAAGAAATTGTCTCAAAGAAAAAACGCAAAAATATTAAAGAACTTTTTATAAATCTTAAATGGCGCATCCGGTGGACTCAGTTAGGAATGTGTTCCAACTGTCCGAATGCGCCATTAAAAAACACATTCCGCCAAAAAACTGAGTCCATAGTAACTATACATAAAATCTCGATAATATTGCAAGATCAATTGGTGTTGTCTAGGTTGCGATACATACAGGACGGTTAAAGGTAATTGAAAGGA
>Ga0156135_121_pt1 | contig 3764 bp, 6 predicted proteins | sample RifCSPlowO2_02_FD_107788 | JGI IMG/M metagenome (GOLD analysis project Ga0156135, IMG submission 107788) | Candidatus Levybacteria bacterium RIFCSPLOWO2_02_FULL_37_18
AACAATGTAACAATGGAGCAATATATGGTATCATTTCTTAATGAAGCCAAGATTTATTTTGTTTACCGCGGGCATATTCTTATTTTTTCTTTTCGTTTTTTTCTCCTATTTGGTCCAAAAGAATACATTTACACAGCTTGACTTTAATACCACTGTTCGCCTCCAGGACAATATTTCACGAAAATACGATCACTTTTTTTCGGTATTTAGCTTAATTGGTATCGTGGAAGTATCGGGATTGTTTTTATTGGCTTTGATTGGCAGCTCAATTATTCTTCGAAGAAAGGTAATTGCCTTTGTCGGAGGTACAGCTGCTATTGCATTATTTTTTGGGTTTCATTTTTTTGAAATCTTCGGCAAAACATTCGTCAGACATTTTCCTCCTCCCGAATTTATGGTAAGGACAGAGAGATTATTTGAATTTCCCCAGTTTTATATTCGAAAAGAATTTTCTTACCCGTCCGGCCATGCCGGCAGGGCAGTATTTTTGTCGGTTCTGCTACTTACGCTTTTGAATAGGTCAAAAAAATTGAGCATGACACAAAAGATGTTCTTAATTCTATTTTTGGCTATATATGATGTAATCATGTTTACTAGCAGAATTTATTTAGGAGAACATTGGTTGTCTGATATTATCGGCGGAATATTATTGGGAGGAAGTTTGGGAATAATCGCGGTAGCATTCTAGTCTTTAGGGAGTTCTGTAAGAAATGGTTGAATTTGATTAAGCGGAGTTTGTGCGATTTTTCTACACAATTCTTCTTGGGAAGCTAAATCCTTTTGATCAACAATAAAAAATGCATTGTCTGGCAATGCTTCATGTGCAAAATCTTTTTGCAAGACTTGTTTTACTTCTTCTACATGTTGAGTAGTTGCAACGGAAAGCAAATATGGTTTTCCGGAAACTACAATCCGTAAGTCAGCAGCAGTAATAGTTCCCGGAGGATTTTCTGAAACCGCTTCCCACAAACATGATTCTAATTGTAATTCTTTTTTCATCCTCTTCCTCTTTGTTTGATTTGTTTATGTGAACTTGTTGTAATTGTTTTCATAACAAGATCATAACTTTTGCTATCTTTATCGGCTTTGGCAACGCATAGTATAACAGGTTTACCATCAATATCATCAAGTCGCGTAAAATATACCCTGCTTCCGCCTGGTTTTGACGCTCTAAATAAAGGCTTTTTGGCGATACCTGTTTCTAATCTTGCTACTAATCTATGACTTCCTTTTTGAATAACATCAGGAAGGATGGTATGAAATAAAGTATCAATAAGCCGTTTTTCATGATCGGAAAGCATGTGTTCTGCTTCTTCTAATTTGCCGTTTTTACTTTTAATCAGAGTTCCTAGATAAAATTTTTTACTTTTATCATGTAGTGTCATTTTAGAGAGAGAAACTTCTTCATCTTTCTCAAGCCAGGGAAAGTCATCTGGGGTAAGCGTTGCAGAGTGAGCTTCTTCTTTTATTTCCTCAGTTGCGATAGGTTCATCCGATACAGCAGAAGTGCCTTTTGTTTTAGTCTTTGTAAGTTTCTCTAACTCATTTTCTACAGCTTTTCGTTTTTTATACTCTGCTTTTTGTAATGATCTTCTTTTTTCTCTTGAGATGGTGGGACTTGAGATGGTGGGAATAGAAGGAGTTGGGATTTGAGTTGAGATTTGAACTGTTTTCAAAGTGGGTTCCGGACTGGGGAAAGGAATAGAAATCATTGACTTTGGAGTTGGCTTTGAACGAGAAAATAGTCCGCCTATTTTCTTAAACCAGGGAATATTTTGGGGAATAGGTTCACCGATGTCCATAGAAAAAGTATAGTTTATTTTAAACTATTTGTTAACATTGAGATGTAATCGTTTCCAACCAGCTCTCGTTTTAAAGTATTGTTCGCAATTTAATAGCTTGCTATGATCACGAACGAAGTGAGTTGATTGTAGCAGGGCTGCTGAGATTCGAACTCAGAATTGTTGTTTTGGAGACAACAGTGATAGCCGTTTCACCACAGCCCTACGATTTAATTATATAGTTTGAGACCTTTTTTTGCAAACAGATCGGTAATGCTTCAGCTTACAAACATTTGAAGACAGAAGATAGAAATGTAATTTATATATATCACTTGACACTACGATCGTGAAGTGAAATGATATAGCTAATTAACGTGAAAAAGCTTTTAAAACCAAAAGACATTCTTTTGCTTACCCTTGCCGGGGTGGGTGATGTATTTGAAGAGGTTAGAGATCCGTTAAAGCTTTTGAGTTCTGGATATGAAATTATGTACGGTTTTACTCCAAGAAGGTATAAAAGAAATAATTATTACCAGGTGATGAGTCGATTGCTTAAAACCGGAAACATCGAAAAAGTCATTCAAAATGATCAGGTGTATCTTCGGCTTACAGCGTCTGGAAATACTGATATTAAAAGAGATTTTCCCCTTTTACAGCTTTCAAGAAAATGGAATAAAAAGTGGATACTTGTTCTTTTTGACATCGAAGAAAAGACAAGGGGTGTTCGTGATAGGCTAAGACTAAAATTAAAAAATCTCGGATTTGGCATGCTTCAGAAGTCTATTTGGGTTACACCACTTCCAATAGGAAAGGAAATGATTGAGTTTATTCAAACAAACGGATTGCAAAAAGAAGTATATGTGCTTGAAGTATCTCATGTGTTATTTGGAGATCCAAAAGCGCTTGCTCGGAAAGTTTGGGAGTTGGATAAAGTAGAAGAGAAGTTTTTGGAAGTTGAAGAGAAAATTCAAAAGGTAAACTTGCTTATCGAAAATCTTCACGATCGTAAAGACAAACGAGAGGCTAAAATGCAGATTAATGTGTTAAAAGTACAGTTAAGAGGGTTGAGAAGAAAGCGATTGGAGATTATGGTGTCATTGCCATTTTTGATTAAAGAACTTTTGCCTGAAATTCTTTGGAAGTTATTTTAATTTTTCCGTTTCTTTGTGCGGAGTTCTTTTGCGGCAGCGCCTGCAGTATTTTTTTAACACCAGTTTTTCTTCGGTGTTTATTTTATTTCGAGTGCTTAAATAATTTCTGTTTTTACACTCACTGCAAACAAGACCAATCGTGATTCTATTGCCTCCTTTTGCCATAATTTGTAATTATATATAAGAATTGTTCTAAATACAATGGGAGCGAGTATATTATATCGCTCGAACGTATTTTACCAAAAATTACTGACGTTCGCTACGGCAGCGTCGGCAAGGAAAAGGGGTTAAAGGGGAAAAGGAATTGCCGACTGCTGCCTGCTTTCTCCTCCTAACGTCAACACAAATCACATTCGTCGTCGAACGCTCAGGCCTCGCTCCGCTCGGCCTTCGCTCACTTCATTAATTTTGTTAAATTCCTTTCGAGCTGGAAAAAATTCGCAAGTTTTATTTTCCTTTCTCTACAATCTTTATCATTACTTTTGAGTAACTTTTGTTCCAATACTTAATTTACTGCTTTCTTCAAACATTTCAGTGATTATCTTCTGTTTTTCTGTTAAATTCTCTATAAAATAAGGTTGTCCATAATTCATAATCTGAACGGGCAAAAATTCAACGTCAACTAGCTTAATTATCAAAGAAAGTATACCTACCCACCACTCCTTGTTTTGTTTTAAGACTCCATTCCTGGTCAAAAACAAAATTACCATGAGCATAGGTAATCAATTTATCTTTGTAAATCTCGATTGGCTGTACCCAATGTGGATGATTCCCAATAACTAAATCTGCTCCGCTATCTATTGCAAGATGACCCAAAAATTTCTGTCTTTCG